>Ga0129307_1000974_pt1 | contig 36612 bp, 38 predicted proteins | sample P1105metagenome_FD_94437 | JGI IMG/M metagenome (GOLD analysis project Ga0129307, IMG submission 94437) | Capybara group fecal microbial communities from Wisconsin, USA - P1105 metagenome | ecosystem: Host-associated > Mammals > Digestive system > Large intestine > Fecal | place: USA: Wisconsin...
AGGCTAGAATTATGATTTGTAAAGGTCTTATTACACCAAAAAGAGCTAACGCTTAATCACGTTAACTCTAGTTAAATTCTTTATCAGTTTTTGGGGTTCCACCCACTATTTGACAAAGAACCTAAATTTAAAAATAGCAACAAAAAAAATGAGACAAAATATCTCATTTAAAACTATTTAACAAATGGTATTAAAGCCATAAAACGAGCTAATTTAACTTGATTAGCAACATGTCTTTGGTGCTCAGCACAACATCCAGTTACTCTTCTAGGTAAAATTTTCTTACGATCTTGACTAATATACTTAGAAATTACATCTACATTTTTATAATCAACATCTTTACCAGCACACATTTGACATACTTTTTTCTTTTTTCTATAAAACTCTGCCATATTAATCCTCCTTAATCTAAGAAGTTATCATCAATTGAAACACTATCACCAAAATCAGCAAAAGGATCATCAGATACATTTACTTCACTTGGAGCATCTTGATAATCATATGGACTAGGTCCAGAAGAAGCACCACCAGAAACACTAGAAGTACCATTCTTACTCTCTAAGAATTGAACACTATCCGCAACTACATCAGTAGTATATCTACGATTACCATCCTTATCAGTATAACTTCCTGTTTGTAGTCTACCATCAACCGAAACAAGTCTTCCCTTATCTAGAAAATTACAAACATTCTCTGCTTGCTTTCTCCAAACAATAACACTTATAAAATCAGCTTCTGTTTGACCATCATTATTTCTAAAAGTTCTATTTACTGCAACAGTAAATCTCGCATAAGGTAAATTAGATCCTGTATATCTAAGCTCAGGCTTAGCAGTCAATCTACCAACTAAAGTTACTCTATTCATACCTTACCTCATTACTTTTCTTTATTAATAATTAAATGTCTAATGATATTTGAATCAATTAAAGCTAAACGATCAAACTCTTTAATAGCCTTATCCTCAGCATCACAAGTAATTACAAAATAAAAACCTGTCTTAGAATCCTTAATTTCATAAGCTAATTCTCTTTGACCCATTTCATTTAACTCAATGTTCTTTGCTCCATCCTTCTTTAAAATATCTTGGAACTTTTTAACAACATTCTTAACTTCGTCTTCTCCAATAGTTGTCTTAACAATGAACATTATCTCATAATTTCTCATTCTTACACCTCCCTTTGGTCTACCGGCTTATATAAATAAGCAAGGAGTAATAAATACTCGAAAAAGATTATAACAAATAAAAAGATATTTTACAATACCTTTTTCAAAATATTTTTATGATCTATACAATCAATAAAATTTAAAACAAACCTTAAACCTAAAGACGCTAAAATAAATAAAGAAACATGAATAAAATATAAATACCTTGGCTGAATCTCAATAAATAAAAATACAAAGAAACTAATAACAATCATAATAAGAAAAAACAATACCTCACTAGAAATACTCTTACGATTAAAAAATAATCCAACAAAAAACATAATCAAAACAAAAATATTTATATTAGAATTAAATCTAACCGCACTAGAAAAAATATCATCAAAACCTATATCAAGTCCCAAAACATTAACACGCTTATCACTAAAACTTCCAGTCTCTATATCCATATCACTAGAAAGCCAAAAATGATTAACCTTACAAAGCATCAACTTACCAGTACGAGATAAATCACCAAGTGCCCTCTCCTTAATTATATTAATCTCAGTCTCCCGATCAACCTGATACTTAGAATCATCATCAGAATAATAACCACAAGTATCATAATTAAACCCTAAAATAAACTTCCATAAAGGATCCTTATTTTCTAAACCACTAGGATTAACACCAGTTCTAATAACTAAATTAGACGCTAAAAATCCAATAGAAAAATAAATAATTAAAAAAGAACAAACTCTAACAAAAGTATTCAATCCTTTACCCTTGTCAAATAAGAAAAACTCATAAACCAATAAAGATAAAACAACAATAATACCCTCAGGCCTAATAATATTACCAAGAGAAATCAAAATTGCCCCAAAAACATAATCCTTAAAACACTTATCCTTTTTAATCAAAAATAATATTCCTAAATACATCAACAAAGTTGCTAAATGAGAATTAACCAAAACAGTATTCAAAAAAACATAAAAAGGAAAAATCATATATAACAAAGAAACAATTCTAGAGCTTCTCTCGTCACTAATTCGCTTACTTACCTTATAAATAAACAAAACCAAACAAGAAGAATACAAAACATTTAAAAGTTTAAGTAAAAACTCACTATTAAATAACTTAAGTAATAATCCTTGATAAATTACAAAACCTGTTTGATATCCCCAAGTATGGAAATGAAACCAAGAACTAAAAGAATAGTCCCCATGAGAAAACATATGAGACGCCTCAAGCAAAGTCGCAAAATCATAAACTTGAGGAAAATCAAAAACAATTACAAAAACTAACCTAACAATAAAACTAACAATAAACAAAAATAAACCAAAATGCTTAAATTTATCATTCTTAGAAATCAATAAACAAAAGATAAAATAAACAATAAACCAAATAAAATTATTAGTAAACAAATACAATAATAAAACAAAAGCAAAAACAAGAATAGAAAGAAAAACAAATAACCTAGAAAACTTATTCATAACTAATCCCAAAGTTTTTCAGGATAAACACCAGCATCAACTAAACTCTTAATTTCATCAACAACTAATTGCTTATCCTCTCTATAAGTAATGCCTTGCCACTTCGCACTAGTTTCTAACAACTTAACAGAACAAAAACCATTCTTCATCGCATCAAAAACAGTATCTGGAATTAAATACTCACACTTTAAAATATTGTCACGATTTTCCTCTAAAAACTTAGAAAAATTATCAGAAATATAATCAAAAATACTAGTATTAAAACCAAGCATATTCATACTAACTAAAGTATCAGGAGTAATGTCAAAAGAAGCATCCCCATTTAAAGGACTCGCAACAATCCTATCATCAATAGTCTCGACCTTACTCTCAATTAACTCAGTTAATAAACCATTCTCCTCATGACATACACCACGCTTAACACTACCATTGCTAGATAAAGTATTACAAATTCTATATCCAACAACACAATAAATATTACTATCAAAGTTATTATCTAAAAACTTAGACATAACATTATAAGCATCTCTACCATAAAAATCATCCGCATTAATAATCGCAAAATTATCAGAAATTAAATCACGAGCACACAAAATCGCATGACTAGTTCCCCAAGGTTTCTCACGATCACTAGGTCTAGAAAAACCATCAGGTAAAAAATCCATATCTTGAAAAGCATACTCTACCTTAATATGACGAGAAACCCTATTACCAACAGTCTCACGAAAAATATCATAATTTTCTCTCTTAATAACAAAAACAACCTTATTAAACCCTGCTTTCAAAGCATCATAAATACTATAATCAATAATAAATTCTCCACTTGGTCCAACAGGTTCAATCTGCTTCAAACCTCCAAAACGACTACCCATTCCAGCAGCCATAATTAATAATGTCTTTTCCATAAAAAACTCCTCCTAAACATTAAATCTAAAATAACAAATATCTCCGTCCTGCATAACATATTCCTTACCCTCAAGACGCATACGGCCAGCTTCTTTAACCTTCTTCTCATCACCACAAGAAACTAAATCATCATAACTCATAACTTCAGCCTTAATAAAACCCTTTTGAAAATCAGTATGAATAATACCTGCACACTCTGGAGCCTTCATACCTCGTCTAAAAGTCCAAGCACGAACCTCATCAGTACCAGCAGTGAAATAAGTAGCTAAACCTAGCAAAGAATAAGTCGCACGAATTAACTTATCAAGACCACTCTCAACAATACCTAAATCAGATAAAAACTCTCTTTTATCAGATTCATCCAATTCAGAAAGCTCAGACTCAATTTTCGCACAAACAACGATAACCTCAGAATTCTCCTTTGAAGCATAATCCTTAACCATATCAACATAAGAATTACCACTAACAGCATCATCTTCACTAACATTTGCCATATAAATAATAGGCTTTGCAGTAATCAAATTAAAATGCTTAATCATGCCCCATTCATCATCATCAAAATCCAAAGAACGAACAGGAATATTCTTCTCCAAAGCTTCCTTAATTCTATTTAAAATACTAGCTTCCTTTTGAATCTCCTTATCCTTAGACATACTAGCTTTCTTACCAATCTTATTAATACGATTATCGATAATCTCTAAATCAGATAAAATAAGCTCAACATTAATAATCTCAATATCACGAATAGGATCTACATTATTTTCAACATGAATAATATTAGAATCATCAAAACATCTAACAACCTCAACAATCGCATCAACCTCACGAATATGAGATAAAAACTTATTACCTAAACCTTCACCATTACTAGCGCCCTTAACAAGACCAGCAATATCAGTAAACTCAAAAGCTGTAGGAACTAAACTCTTTGGCTGATACAAACCATTCAAAAAATCCAATCTTTCATCTGGAACAATAACAACACCAACATTAGGATCAATTGTCGCAAAAGGATAATTTGCGGCTAGTATATTCTTCTTTGTAATCGCATTAAATAAAGTAGACTTACCAACATTAGGAAGACCTACAATACCTGCAGTTAAACTCATTCAAATCACCTCAAATAAAAATGGATATCTCCATCGATATCCATATTATACATTAAATAGTCAAATAATTCAAACTATAATGTAGAAAAACCATTAATTCCTATAGGTAACCCAGAAATATACCATAAAGCTAAAATCGCAATCCATAAAAGACCAACAATTAAAACAATAGGTAAAACCATTTTCATAGTACCAATAATTGTTACAGAATTCTCTTCATCACCAACATACTTCTCCATAAAACCAATCATAATTATAAAATATGCATAAATAGGAGTAATACCCTTACCAACACTATCCGCAATCTGAAAAACAAACTGAGTAAAATCAGGAGTAATATTAGACCTCATAAATAAAGGAACAACAACAGGAGAAGCTATAATCCACTTACCACTAGTAGATGGAATAAAAATACTCATTAAAACAACAATAATAAAGAATATAACAATTAAAAACGCACCAGATAACTGTAAATTACTCATAAAATCAATCATCCTAGAACTTAAAACAGTACCTAAATTAGTCCATTCAATAATACCTTCAAGCTGAGCTATAAAAAACATTAAAACAAATAAATAACCTAATCCATCAAAAGACTTACATATTCCCTTAGTATATGTATCACCCAACTTAATACCATGAAGATAACCATAAAACAAACCACAGATACAAAGAATCAAACTAAATATACAAATAAACCCATTAGAAAAAGGACTATTAACACCAAACAATTTATCAATATATCTAGTAGAACTCTTATCAAGTAAAACACCAGATCCAGGAAGAACAGGAATAATCATATAAACCAATATTAAAAGAATAATAATAAATAAAATAAATGTAGGATAACTAAACTTATTATCACTATTAATACCAGATGACTTTTTAAAATTAGGAACAATACGTTTCTCAATTAAATGAGTCAAAACAAGACTTACAACAAAAGTACTAACAACCATTATAAGTTCAGTAGAAACTAAACTAAAAGTATAATCAGCATCTACCTCAACACGAGCAGAAGCCTCAGTCAAAGCACCCAAAACATAAGAATCATAATTAAACATGATACCTGTTCCATAACCTAAAGTAATACCCAAAAACACAGTTAAAATACCAAGAATAGGACTCTTACCAATTTTTTTATACAAAAGACTAATCAAAGGAATAAGCATCACATAACTATAATTACCAAAAAAAGTAACGCAGACACCTAATAAAACAACCACAAAAGTTAAAAAAGAACTCTTAACCTTTTTAAAAGGTAAAAATATAGGATCAAGCATTCCACTAGTATCAGCAATACTTACACCAATCATAGAAATAATAAGTAAAACAAGTGGCTCAAACATCTTAAAATTTAAAACAGCATTACCAAATAAATATTTAAACCCATTAACAGAAAAAATATTATTAACAGTAATTAAAGAAGATTCAAGCCTTCCATTAGAAATATAAGTTTCATATCCTTCCAAGCCAAACAATGACAATAAGAAAGATAAAACCATAACAACAACCGTCATTAATATTATTGTTGATAGAGCCCCCTGAAAAATCTTTTTCTTTTTCTTCATAAATTCCTCCTAAAAAGTCTCAACTTTTTTTAGTTTCTTGTTAAATTCGATACGAGGAAGCATAATAACTCTAGAACAATTAACACACTTAATCTTAATATCCGCACCAACACGAACAACTTCCCAAAGATTAGTTCCACATGGATGAGGTTTCTTCATTATAACAATACTACCTAATCTGTATTCTTTATCCATTATGAACCACCACCTGAGGAAATGGAATCTCAATATGATTTTTATCAAAACAATCCTTAATCAACCTTCTCAAATCCCTCTCAACCTGTAAATGCTCCATAGGTTTAGTATCACAAACAACTCTAAAACAAATAGAACTGTCATCATAACTTTGTAAACCCAAAATCTTAATATCACCAACAATACCATTAATAGTACCATTAACCTCATCAAATAAACCATTCAAAACCTTATAAAGCTTATCAATATTAGTATCATAAGAAACAGGAATATCAACAATCGCCACTGACTTATCCAAACTATGATTAATAACCTCCTCAATTAAATGATTCGCAATAACCATAACTTCTCCAGTATAAGCACGAATACGAGTAGACTTAATACCTAAAGCAATTACCTCGCCTCTAAATCCCTTAACAGTAATAGTATCACCTACACGATATTGATTTTCCAAAATAATACTCATACCAGCAACAAAATCCTTTAAAGTATCTTGAACAGCCAAACCAGCAACAAGTCCAACTACACCCAAAGAAGCAATAAGAGTTTTAGTATCTATTCCAAAAATATCAAGAATCATAACAATATCAACAAGAACAATAAAATACTTTATTAAATTATCAATTAAACCATTAATAGTTTTAGTCTTTCTCTTATCAACATTACTTTTAATCCTAAATAACCTGTCAATAACATTCTTTACAATCAAATAAATAACAATAGAAACTAAAATAATTAGAACAGGTCCAACAACTTCCTTAATTAAAATCTTATCCAAAATATCCATCATACTAAATATCCTTAATACCTAAAATTTCCAAAATTCTATTCAAATCAGAAGCTCCATTAAAAGCAATTTCAATCTTACTTCCACGAACATTTACCTTCGAATCAAACTTATCACGAAGTAAATCCTCAACATACTTATAAGGACTATCAGACTTCTTTCTATTTATCTTAACCTTCTTAACAACATCAGTATCACTAGTAATTCCTTCAACATCACGAACAACTAAATTCTCATCAACAATACGATTAGCTAAACTAATAATCTCATCACGAGATTCAAGCTTACTTAAAGCACGAGCATGACCCATAGTAATACGACCATCACTAACCATCTGCTGAACCTCACCAGGCAATCTAAGTAAACCTAAAATATTAGTAACATGACTTCTGCTCTTACCAACCTTCTTAGATAAATCATCCTGAGTCAAATTCAAATGCTCAATCATACTCTTATAAGCAAGAGCTTCTTCAATTACACTTAAATTCTCACGTTGAAGATTCTCCAAAAGAGCAATCTCCATCATCTGTTCATCAGTAAAATCACGAATAATAGCAGGAATCTTTTCCAAACCAGCCATTTTACTAGCACGAAATCTACGTTCACCAGCAATTATATCGTAACCCTTAATGCTTTTCTTAACAATAATAGGTTGAAAAACACCATGTTCCTTTATAGAATCTGCAAGTTCCTTCAAAGCATCCTCATCAAAAACCTTTCTAGGTTGATAAGGATTAGGTCTAAGATCACTTAAATTTAAATCAATAATTTCCTCGTTAGATGCGCTCTCATAAATCTTAGCCTCTACACTTTCCAAATCCAAATTTTCACTATTAAACAAATCCTCTAAACCACGACCTAGAGCTCTTTTTTTAGTTTCCATTTCTCTCAATCACCTCTTTAGCTAAATTAAGATAAGCCTCAGTTCCCCTACTATGAGGATCATAAGCAATAATAGGCTTACCATGACTTGGAGCCTCAGATAACCTTACAAGACGAGGAATAATAGTATCATATACCCTCTCCTTGAAATAACTCTTAATCTCCTCAACAACCTCTAACCCTAAATTAGTTCTGTTATCAAGCATAGTAAGTAAAACACCCTCAATATCCAACTTAGGGTTCAAACTCTTTTGAGCAAGCATAATAGTATTTAATAACTGCATAATACCCTCAAGAGCAAAAAACTCACACTGAACAGGAATAATAACACTATTAGCAGCAGTCAAAGCATTAGTAGTAAGAATACCCAAACTTGGAGGACAATCAAGAATAATATAATCAAAGCTTTCACTAGCAATATCCAAATACTTCTTTAACTGAGTATTCTTAGAAAAACTAGGATCCAACTTACTCTTCTCAATCAACTCAATATCAGCACCAGCTAAATTAATAGTAGCAGGAATAACACTCAAATTCTTAAACTTAGTCTTAATTACTACATCATTCAAATTAGCCTGATCAATCAACAAATCATAAACACTCTTACCAATTTCACCCTTATCAATACCAATACCAGTACTTGCATTTCCTTGAGGATCCAAATCAACAAGTAAAACTTTCTTACCAAGCGCACCAAGCGATGCAGCCAAATTTATACTAGATGTAGTCTTACCAACTCCACCCTTTTGATTAACTAAGGCAATAACCTTACCCATAATATCACCATCTTCTATATAACTCATTTATAATTTTATCATACTTTACATAATTTTACCATCAATTTAAAAAAAAAGTAAAAAAAAGTATTCAACCAAAAAATTCAAATACTTTACACACAATACAAAATAAAAAAATAAAAATTATCTTACGAAAATATTACTATAAATAAATAAAAAAAAGAATTAATCTTGTAATTCATCGATTAACTCTTCCTTAGTCATTTTACTATAACCTTTAATTCCCTTATTCTTTGCTAAATCTCTTAACTCAGAAACTGTCAAATCTTCAAGATTTAAATCACGAGCCTCTTCCTCTTCACCATCTTCTGGTAATTTACCATATAAAACCAAATGATCAATCTCTTCCTTAGTAATAGTTTCCTTCTCTAAAAGAACATTAGCAATTAAATCAAGTAAATCTCTATTTTCCTTAATAATCTTTTGAGCATTCTTATAACAATCATCCATAATCTTACGCATTTCTTGATCAATCTCAAAAGCAACTTGACTTGAGAAATTACGAGACTTGTTATAATCTCTACCTAAGAAAACACTTCCCTCTTGTTGCTCCAATTGAACAGGACCTAAACTACTCATACCATACTCAGTAACCATAGCACGAGCAATCTTAGTAGCTTGTTCAAAATCATTATGAGCTCCAGTAGTAACTTCATTAAATATCATTTCCTCAGCAACACGACCACCAAGAAGACCAGTAATACGCTCTAATAATTCCTTCTTAGTAGCAGTAAACCTTTCCTCTTTTGGAAGCATCATAGTATAACCACCCGCATAACCACGAGGTATAATAGTTATCTTTTGAACATCATTAGCTCCATCTAACTTAATACCCAAAACAGCATGACCAGCTTCATGATAAGCAACTAACTTCTTATCATTTTCAGTATACTTCTTACTAGTCTTAGCAGGACCCATTAATACTCTATCATGAGCCTCATCAATCTCAGCCATAGTAATTGCATTCTTATCACGACGAACAGCTAACAATGCAGCCTCATTTAATAAATTCTCTAAATCTGCACCACTAAAACCAACAGTTCTTTCAGCAATATTCTCTAACTTAACATTCTTAGCAAAAATCTTATTTCTAGCATGAACAGCTAAAATTTCACGACGACCCTTGCAATCAGGTAAATTAACTTGAACTTGTCTGTCAAATCTACCAGGTCTAAGTAAAGCAGGATCAAGAACATCAGGTCTATTAGTTGCAGCAATAATAATTATTCCCTCATTAGCACCAAAACCATCCATCTCAGTTAACAATTGATTAAGTGTTTGTTCACGTTCATCATGTCCTCCACCAAGACCTGCACCTCTTTGACGACCAACAGCATCAATCTCATCGATAAAAATCAAACATGGAGCACTTTGCTTAGCTTGCTTAAACATATCTCTTACACGAGAAGCACCAACACCAACAAACAACTCAACAAACTCAGAACCACTTATAAAATAAAATGGAACATTAGCCTCACCTGCAACAGCACGAGCCAAAAGTGTCTTACCAGTACCTGGAGGACCAACTAATAAAACACCCTTAGGAATTCTCGCACCTAACTTTTGGAACTTCTTAGGAGTCTTCAAGAAATCAATCAACTCTTGAACTTCCTCTTTTTCCTCAGTTAAACCTGCAACATCATCAAAAGTAACCTTATTATTATTCTCACTTAAACGAGCTCTACTTCTACCAAAATCCATAGACTTGTTCGCACTACCCATTTGTCTAGTTATAAAATAGAAAGCTCCACCAACTAAAATAACCATTGGTAAAACATTCACAATAACAAGCAAAATAGTACTTGATTCAGGATCAGCAGAAGCATCAACAGTAAAATTATGTTTATCCTGTAAATCCATAATATCAGAAATAACTTCATCAGAAAGAGGCATCTTCAAAGAAAAATACTCATTCTCTTGATAATTATTATTAGTACCAACAATTGTGTATAATCCCGCACGAGAATTAGAAGTAATAACAACTTCCTTAATTAAATCCTCCTCTGCAAAACCAACAAACTGATCATAAGTTATAACATTTACCTTCTTATTCGCAATATTTAGAAAATAAACAACACCTAATATTACAAACAACAAAAATAAATATGGTAACAAACCCTTCTTTATAGTTTTCTTATTCATAAAAACTTCCTTTCTAATAATACCTTAGTATTATATCACAATTCTCATCAATATTTCTATCAAATTTAGATTTTTTCAAACCAGGAATCCAAACAATATTATCACAACTATCAACAACAATAGGCCAAATATCCCTATCATGAACTGGAACCTTACAATCAATAAAAATATCCTTTAATTTGCGACTACCATTCATACCCTTAACAAACATTCTATCACCATGAACTCTAGAACGAACTCTCAAAGGCAAAACAATATCCACACTACTTAATCTTATCACATTATTATCATTAACGCTAGTCTTTTTAACCATTTGAATACTTTTTCCATTAGGAATTATAACATTATCAGATAATTCAATATCATAAGGTAAAACATCCTCACAAACCATCAACCTAAACAAATCATAACTTCTAACACCCCTAACACCACCAGGTAAATAAACAAAAGAATTAGGACGACTAGAAAAAAGTACACTATAAACTAAATCAACATGCTTATCATTAATTAAATAAATAGAATCACCATAATAAGAATTAAACATACGACTTATAACCCTTAAAATAACCAACCTATCAAAATCAAGCAACTTAGAAATATGTAAAACACCATCAACCAAAACAGAATCAATAATAGAATCAACATATCCATCAACAAAATCATTATATAAACTCAAAGTCTCACTAAACTTCAAAAACCTATCATGAACATTAACATCCTCATGCTTTAAAAGAGGTAAAGCATACTTCCTATACCTATTCCTAGTATGAACATCCAAAAAATTAGTCTTATCAACAACATAAGAAATACCATTATTCTTATCATAATCCAAAATCTCATCCTTAGTCATATGAATAAGAGGACGAATAATCATATAACTACCACGACTAGAAACACGAGAAAAACCACCATATCCCTTTAAAGAAGAACCACGAACAATACGCATCAAAATAGTCTCCATTAAATCATCACCATGATGAGCAGTTAAAACATAACGACTACCATACTTCAAAGCCAACCTATCAAAAAAAGAATACCTTAAATTTCTAGCCTCACACTCAAAATTATCAGAAGAAATATCATCAATCTTCATATACTCAAAAACCAAATCATGAGACATACAATAATCATAAACAAAATCCTTCTCAGACTCACTCTCAACACGAACACCATGATTAACATGCGCAACAATAACCTTTAAACCAATATCATTCTTAATACGAACAACCAAAGATAAAAGTGCCATAGAATCAGGCCCGCCACTGCAAGCAACAATAACACTATCACTAATACCAATATCATTAACTAAAAAACTATAAGCCTCATCCATAAAGCACCTCCTTGCTCAATAATTATAAAAGAAAAACAAAAATATATCAAGTATAAAAACCAAAATAAAAAGCCAATAACGGCTTTTCAAATATTTATCCAGCTTATTACTAAATTACAGACCCACACAGAAACAAAGGCTTACGCACTTTGCTTCTCGCGGAACTCGCAAACAAGTTGCTCCACACAAATCACTACTCCTTAGGTGACAGCGATTTGCTTCTCCTCTTCGATTACTTACCTGCTTTATTTTTCCTTATTGTAATCAATTATTTATCATAGAAGAATTTAAGAATTTGAGACTGTTATAACTGGGCGCACGCCGCGGTAAGAGTTTTTCACATTGTTGCCGTTCAAGTCGCCCTCGGTGCCCACGTTCCAAGCGTAGTCAGAAGAAAAGGGCTTAGGAGAACTTGTCCAATAACCATAATTACCTGTTTTTACAGTATTACCAGGTTGTGTATAGGCATTATCCCCTGTTTGAGAACATCCTTGATTAGTACAATCATACAAATTTTCAAACAACCAATAATATTCACTTGGATTAGATGAACTTCTTGCTGTTGATTGATCTTTACTATCTAAATAAAACCAACTAGAGTATTGACTTTGTTCATTCCAACTTATTGTTGATGAAGCTCCTGTTATTTCTGCTATTTCTTGCGCTGTTATAAGTCTTGCTTTCTTTCCAGTATAATTTACCGCATTACCTGTCGCATTTGTAAATTTCACTGTCTTAGTTCCACTATTATATACATATGCTATATACTTATCACTTCTTGTTGGTACTCCTGCCCATTCTGAAAGTGTTAAATACTGCATTAAATTAGATGGTCCATAACTATTATCTCCAGATGTATAATATTGTGTTCCAACTTCTGTATTATGATCAAGTATCATATTTATTGAGCCATCTATATTTGTACTATACTTATACCATTTTAAACACTTTGTTTGACTTCCTGTTGGTGATGTTCCTTTATATTCAGGTATACTATTATTTGAATCATAATCTGTACAATTCATAACTCCATCTATTGGATTATAATACACTATCTCCATAGTATCATAACTTGCGATATTATCTAGTACTTCACCAGTTAAAGGAACATACTCATTACCTTTACATTCACCCTTTACTGCATCTCCTACTTTACCAGAAGATATTTCTACCATGTACTCATCAAACTGTAAGCACCCATCTGTTACCTCATTATTAGTAACCTTAAACCATGATAAATCACTATCTGGTTTTTGTCCTTCTACCTGTTCTCCTAATTCTCCAACTTTATAATCTCCATCAGGAATATTATAAGTAGGGTCTGTTGATAACTTTGTTACATACCATTTATTTATCGCATCACGATAACCATATGCAGAATCTTTAGCTGCACCCCTTTTTGAATTATCAATTATATTTAATATAATTGGGACTGTAATAACTGCAATTATTGCGAGTATTACAATAATAGCTAATAATTCAATCAATGTAAAACCATTTCTTTTCCTCATATAACCTCCTTAAAAACAAATTCAAATAAAATAGAAAAAGTACAAGCAGTAACCACTTTCGACTACTTTACTCTATAATAAAGATATCACATAAATTAAAATTTATCAACAACAAATTTTATTACAAAACATTAAATAATTAGAGACAAAAAAAGCAAAACAATTGCTTATAACTTACCACTTAATAGGACTGATACCATTCTTAACCAAAAAATCATTAGTTCTACTAAAAGGACGACTACCAAAAAAACCACGACTAGCAGAAAGTGGACTAGGATGAGCACTCTCTATAACAAAATGCTTCTTATTAGTAATTAACTCCTTCTTACTACGAGCATAACTACCCCATAAAATAAACACAATTGGCTCTTCCCTATCATTCAAATAGCGAATAATATTATCAGTAAAAATCTCCCAGCCTTTACCCTTATGAGATAAAGGAGTATCCTTAACAACAGTCAAAACACTATTTAAAAGTAATACCCCCTGCTTAGCCCAATCAGTTAACTCATTACCATTCCTAACAATGCCTAAATCACTATATAACTCCTTCAAAATATTATTCAAAGAAGGAGGACGTCTTACATCATCATGAACAGAAAAAGATAAACCATGTGCCTCACCCTCACCATGATAAGGATCCTGACCTAAAATAACAACCTTAACCTGATCATAATCAGTATACCTTAAAGCATTAAAAACATCACTATACTTAGGATAACACACTTTATTCTTATACTCACTCTTAACAAAAACACCTAAATTGAGAAAATAATCTTTTTTAAACTCATCCTTAAGAATAACATCCCACTTCTTATTAATCATAAAACTCACCTAAATAATACTAACACAAAAAAAGAAAAAATAAAATAAAAACACAAATAAATTAATCAACCTTATCCCTTAACTTCCATACAGAATACAAATTAATCAAAACCAATACACCAACAAAAATATCCACAATAACCCATAAAAAACTAGAAGGAACAACACAACCAAAAAACAAAATAAACAAGGTAACACCTCTCAAAACATAAATATATTTAACACTAACACAATTAAAAAAATAATTAAAACAAGACTCACCATAATAATAACCAGTAACAATAGTAGAAAAACTAAACAAAACAACAGAAATAACCAAAATATAAGAACCAAAACTACCAAAATGATAACTAAAAGCATGACTAGCTAACTCAATACCATTTATATCAGATAAACTAAGACTAGAATAATCACTACAAAGCAAAATAATAGCCGTAGAACTACAAATAATCAAAGTAGTAATATAAACACCTAATACCTGAACAAGACCCTGCTTCCTATAATCACTATTCTCACCACTAGAAGCAACAATACTACTAGTACCAATTCCAGCCTCATTAGAAAAAATACCACGCTGAATACCAATAATAACCATAGGAATAAATCCACCAAAAAAACTCCTAATATCAAAAGCACCCTTAAAAATAGAAAAAACAACATCACCAATAACATCAAAATTCAAAAAACAAACAACAACACTAGAAAAAACATAAATCAAAGACATAATAGGAACCAACTTCTCACAAACAACAACAATCCTCTTAAAGCCACCATAAATACAAAAAAAAGTAACCACAGAAATACATAACCCAACGACATACGGACTAAAAGAAAAAACATGAGCAATAGACTTAAAAATAGTATTAGACTGAATAGACAAAAAACAACCAATATAACTAACAATAATTAAAACAGAATAAACAAAACCCAAAAACCTATTACCAAGACCATCCCTTATATAATAAGCAGGACCACCATAAAAATCACTTCCACGACGAACCCTATACTTAACACCCAAAACAGCCTCAGAATACGTAATAACACCACAAAAAATAGTAGAGACCCACATCCAAAAAATAGAACCAGGACCACCTACATAAATAGATAAACAAACACCCGCAATACTACCAACACCAATGCGACCTGCTAAAGAAGTCATAAGAATACCAAAAGAACTAACTCCAACAGAACTATTAAATAAAGCCTTAAACATAGACCTAAACCTAAACTGAATAAAATTCAATTTAAAAGAAAAATAAACACCACAATAAACAATAATAACCATTACAAATAACCAAATAAAACGATTAATAAGAAGCATTATATCACCAAAAAACATTATAAATAAATATAATGTTCTATTTTGTCAAATTATTAGCGATATCAACAAAAATATCAATACTAAGAGCCTCCGCACGCACACTCAAATCATAACCATAACGAGAAAGCACCTTCAGAATAACATCCAAATCATAATCATGTAAATTATTACGAAGAGTCTTCCTCTTCTGCTTAAAACTATCACGAACCAACTTAAAAAACAAACCCTCATCCTTCAAAGAAAAATTACTTTTCTTCCTACTAAACATAACAACAATACTATCAACATTAGGCTTAGGAATAAAAATATTACGACTAATATCCATTAACTTACAAACATCAAAATAATAATTCAAAAAAATACTTAAACTACCATAATCACGAGACCCAGGTAAAGCCTTAAACCTATCCCCTACCTCCTTTTGAACCATAACAACTATCCTATCAACAGGAATACCATCCTCAATAATCTTCATAATAATAGGAGTCGTAATATAATATGGAAGATTTGCAACAACAAATAACTTATCAAAACTATAACTTTTTAAATCAGACAAAACATCCGCATTCAAAAAATCACCATACTTAACACAAACATTATCAAAACCAGATAAATTACTAGATAAAATATCCTTCAAACTCTCATCTATCTCATAGCACAAAACATTCTTACAAGAACTAGCCAACTTATAAGTCAAACTACCCGCACCAGGACCAATTTCAATAACCATAGTATCACAATCAACACCAGACTCACAAATAATCTTATCAATAACATTTTGATCAACAATAAAATTTTGACCAAACTTCTTCTTAAACTTAAAATCATTACTATCAAGTAACTCATTCATCCTACGAGGTGAATACTCCATTAAACCATCTCCAAAATCAATAAAAATTATACTAAAAAATAATAAAATAATCAACAAAAAAAATAGGAAACATTCCTACTCATTTCTATTACCACAATTAGGACAAAAATCACTATCAACACGCCTACCACAATTACCACAAAACTTATTACGATACTTAATACTACCATCGAGCTTAGAAACCTTACCAACCCTTTTAGAAGTAATAATATATAAAGAAATAATAAAAACAAAAAACAATAGAATAAAAATAATATTCTGAGAAAACAAACAATAATCATAAAAACCATGCAATAACATAGGAACAAAAACACTTAAAAACAAATTACGCTTCCTTAAAGAATCATTACCATGAATAGAACTTAACTTAGCCATAGCTAAATAATACCCCATGAAAACACCATCACACGCGTGCCCCGGAACAGCAAGTAATCCCCTTACAATAGCAGTACCAACACCATTTTCCAAAACATAAAAAATATTCTCAAAACAAGCAAAACCCAAAGAAACAAATACCGCATATACAATCATATCATAAACCTGATCAAACTCTTTATTATTAAAACCAATACCATAAACAAAAATCCACTTAGAAAACTCCTCAATCAAAGCAATACCCAAAAACACGTGAATTAACAACTCAATCAAATCAAAACTCAAACTTTCACTAAGTAAACTAGGAAAAAATAAACTCAAAACTAAAGTAATAATAAGAGTAACAAAAAAAGCTCCAATACCACTTAAAAATAACCTAATAAGCAAACCCTTAGGTTCCTTAACACTATCCTTATTATAAATATACCTACCAAGCAAATAAACAGGCAAAATAGATAAAAAAATTAAAAACAACTCTCTCATAAACTCACCAATATATTTATATCATAAAACAAAAAAAAAAGAAAGGCATATATCTACCAACCGTTTCTATATACCTTAAACTTTACATTACCACTTCTATTAGTGGCACTATTAATACCATTAGAATCCTCAGAACTAAAAGCAATATCAATCAAAATATTACCATTACTCCAAGCATCCCTCATAGCACCACCAGTATCAAGAACAATACCCATAAAAGGCTCCATAACACCATTATCAACCTCGATAATAGTACCACATGAAAACTTACTATGAGAAGCAGCTATAATTCTAACATTACCAAACGTAGAATCATTATAATAAACACCATCTCTTATCAAATTATGAGTGCCATAACTAGTTGAACAAGCAACATTACCACTACATCCAACACAATTAGCCCCATATCCAGTAGTAGAACCATAAGAAATGGATTCATAACCCCTTCCAACTTCTATAACACGATTAGTAGGCTCAACAATTACCGTATTAGACTCCTTCAAAACATAACCCTCAATACCCTCAGAAAGAACATTTTCCCTTCCATAAGGAATAGAATCATTATAAACATACTCCGTATCAAACTTAATAGGAGCAATAGTAATATTAGAAGTCTTATTAAAACTATCATTACTAACAGTAACAGAAGAACTACTAAATGTTAATCCCAATAATGAACAAGAAGACAAAAATAATAAAGTCAAATACCTCTTCATTACAAGGAATTTAGAAAATATCATATTTCACCTCTCTAATGAAACGCAAAATATCATACCACAAAAATTACCTAAAATCAAACAAAGAATAAGAATTTCTCTTGGTAATTTCTAACACATCAGAAACACTAATCCCCTTAATACGAGCAATAACCTGCGCAACATAAATAATATTATAAGGCTCATTACGCTTCCCCCTAAAAGGTTCAGGAGTTAAATAAGGACTATCAGTCTCCAACAATAAATTAGAAATATCAATATTACTAACAACATCCTTAATTCTACCAGAATTCTTAAAAGTAAGAACACCACCAATACCTAATTTACATCCAAGCTTAACAAACTCTAAAGCCATCTCCAAAGAACCAGAAAAGCAATGAATATCAGTCATAGTTCCTATATTATACTTCTTAATAATATCATAAGTATCACTTATAGCATCCCTACTATGAACAACAATAGGTTTTCCAAACTCCAAAGCAATCTCTATCTGACGACAAAACAAATCAATCTGACGCTCACGATTATCACGAGTATAATAATAATCTAATCCAATCTCCCCAACCGCAACAATCTTAGGATCATTAATATGACTACGAACAAAATCCAAATCATAAGAATCATCAACACACTCAGGATGAATACCTAAAGTACCATAAACATTATCATAGTGAGAACATAAATCCAAAACTTCCCTATTAGAACTATCATCAACACCACTCACTATAATTATATTACCATCCATCCTCTTTATTACATCATCTATATCAGGATAATCAGATAAAAACACATGACAATGAGTATCAACCATAAAACCCTCCAAAAAACTAATCTCTACTTAAAATGAAATACTTTGCAGCAAAACCTACCACAATAAAAAAATAACAACAATCAATAACATTAAAACTATTGACCATCAAACAAATCATAATTAAACTAATCACTGCAAAAAACAACATAACAAACTTAGTATCTTTACACTTTAACATTAATATTCTCCTTACTTTTACAGCAACAAAAACATAATAACACAATTACCAATAGAAAACAAAGTAAAAACCAACAAAAACTAACAAAAAAAATCAACAATTTACACATATTTACACCATATAATGACAAATAAAAACAAAAAACAAAAACAATTCGACAAAAAAAGAAACTACTTTAGTTCCTCTAAAACAGCTTCCTTATCAATACGAGCAAACAATACCTCTGGATCATTTAAAACAATTCCAACATCTAATCCATCAAAAGAATTCAATGAATCATAATATCTATTCTCTGTATTTAACTGCTTAAATATCCTATCAGCAGTATCAGGTAAAATACATTGTAACAACACCGCACCATGACGAATAGACTCTAACAAGTTATACATAACAGTAGCTAACCTATCACGATTAGAATCATCCTTAGCTAAAATCCAAGGAGTAGTCTCATCTATATACTTATTACATCTCTTAAATATATCAAATACACAATCTATTGCCTCAGATACCTTTAACTCATTCATTTTCTCTTCCATCAACTTAGGAGCATTCATCACAACATCAATCAAATCACGATCAATATCATTTAACTCATGAGAAGCTAAAACCTCACCATTAAAATACTTCTTACTCATACTAATAGTTCTATTAACCAAATTACCTAAAATATTAGCTAAATCAGTATTAACCCTATCAATCAACAAATCATAAGTAAAAGTACCATCACTAGAAAAAGGCATCTCATGAACCATGTAATATCTTACCGCATCAACACCAAACCTATCAACAAGATCATCCGCATAAACAATATTACCCTTACTCTTACTCATCTTATCATTACCAAATAACATCCAAGGATGACCAAAAATCTTCTTAGGTAAAGGTAAATCCAAAGCCATCAAAATAATAGGCCAATAAATAGTATGAAATCTCAAAATATCCTTACCAATTAAATGTAAATCACAAGGCCAATACTTTAAAAACTCATCACTAGAGCCATCAGGATCATACCCTAAAAAAGTAATATAATTAGTTAAAGCATCAATCCAAACATAAATAACATGCTTGTCATTAAAACTTACAGGAATACCCCACTTAAAACTAGTACGGCTCACACATAAATCCTGTAAACCAGGCTTAATAAAATTATTAATAATCTCATTCTTACGACTAGCAGGTTCAATAAACTCAGGATGACTTTCTATATAATCCTCTAACCTCTTCGCATACTTATCCATACGCAAGAAATAAGCCTCTTCACTAGCTGAATGAACTTCCCTTCCACAATCAGGACACTTTCCATCAACTAACTGAGATTCAGTAAAGAAAGACTCACAAGGAGTACAATATAATCCCTCATACTTACCTAAATAAATATCACCTTGATCATATAACTTCTTAAAAATCTTAGAAACAACAGCCTCATGACTAGGATTAGTAGTCCTGATAAACCTATCATAACTAGTATTCATAACATCCCAAATACGACGAATTTCCAAAGAAACATCATCAACAAACTTTTGAGGAAGAACACCTGCAGCAGCTGCCTTCTCCTCTATCTTAATACCATGCTCATCAGTACCAGTCTGAAAATAAACATCATAACCTAACAATCTCTTATAACGAGCAATAACATCAGCTAAAACAACCTCATAAGTATTACCAATATGTGGCTTACCAGAAGTATACGCAATAGCCGTTGAAATATAAAACTTTTCCTTCATACTATCCCTCCTTAGTAGTACTACCAATTCCAGAAACCCTAGAACCAGACACATCATCATCATCAGTAACTAAAAACTTAGTAAAAACACCTTGACCAAAAGCACAACCCTTTTTACAAACAAAATCCTTATCACCATGATTCTGTAAACTCAACCACATATGACCTTCATTATCAGGATTATTATAATAATCACTATCAATTACACCAACCTGATTAGTCAAACGAACATTATACTTAAAACCCATACTGCTACGAACATATAACATAAGAGCCTCATCATCATTCATGCACGCTTTAACACCAGTTGGAACCCTTAAAACCTCACCAGGATGAATAACAAAATCACTTATCGCATAAAAATCATAACCTGCACTCTTTAAAGTTGCCCTCCTTGGTAAACTATATTCATCATATAAACTTTTATCATTGCAAATATCACGACTAAACTGTGAAAAACTAATCTTTTCAAACTTTCTCATATAATCACCACCAAAAAATCACATCAATAGATGTGACTAAAATTACAATGCATCCATTGAAAACTAGAAACATTATAACATCAAAAACACTATTCTTCAATAGATTTAGAAAGAATTTTACTAGCAAGAGAAGCAATAAGCATATCATCATCCCCTATTTCATCAGAATCAAAAATAATAACCAAACCAACACTATCACCATTCGCAATAACAGAATTAATAACATACTTACACTCAAAACTAAAATCATCACAAATAACTAAATCCTTACTATACTTCTCCAGTATACTCTCTCGCCTCTTAATACAATTACTCAAAGAATCACTAATAGACTTATTCAATAACTTGCGAACATTACTACTACAAGCAATAACACTATCACCATCAGTAATAACAACACTCTTCTTTAAAAGAGAATACAAAGAATCAACTAAATTAGAAGCATAAACATCAACATTTTTCATAATAGAAAACTTCTTCAAAACAATATTATTACCATCAACAAAAATCTCCAAAGACTCACCATCACGAATACGAAGATTCCTTCTAATCTCCTTAGGAATAACAATACGACCCAAATCATCAATTCTACGAACAACACCAGTAGCTTTCATAAATCACTCTCCTAAATAATATTTTGAATAAAATTACCAAAAATATACCAAAAATAAAAACTTATGTTATAATATAACACGTAGGAGGAAATATAATGAAAGAAACAAACGAAATATACGTATTTGGACACAAAAATCCAGACACAGACGCTGTAACATCAGCAATCAATCTAGCATACCTAAAAAAACAATTAGGAATGAATACAGTACCAAAAGTACTAGGAAATATAAATAATGAAACAGAATATGTACTAAACTACTTCAAAGTAAAAAAACCAGAATACTTAAACAACGTAAAACTACAAATAAAAGATTTAGACTACAACAATAAACATCATATAGAAGACAACAACTCAATATACTACGCATACAACTATATGACAGAAAATAACATAAACAATATACCAATACTAAATCCAAAAAATGAAGTAGAAGGAATAATCGCAATGAAACATATAGCTAAATATATGATTTCAGGAGACTCAAAAATACTAAACGCTTCATACGAAAACGTGCTAGAAACACTAGAAGCAGAACAAATATTAAAATTCGATAACATACTAGAAGGATCAATAAATATAGCAGCCTTCAAAAATACAACATTTATCGAAAACGTAAAAATAGATGCTAACTCAATAATACTAGTTGGAGATAGATATAAAGTACTAGAACACTCAATCAAAAACAAAGCAAAACTTATAGTACTAACAGGAAACCATGACATCCCAGAAGACCTACTACAACTAGCAAAACAAAACAAAGTAAACATAATTAAAACAAGCTTCCATACATATGAAGCATCAAAAATGATATCCCTTAGTAACTACGCAATACAAATAGCAATAAAAGAAAACATAGTATCAGTAAACGAAGAAGATCTAGTAAGTGACTTCATAGCTACAGCAAACAAAACAAAATATACATACTTCCCAGTAATAGATAAAAACAAAAAATTTATTGGTAACATAGAACCAACAGACACAAGCAAACAAAATAGAAAACAAGTAATGCTAACAGACCATAACGAATACGATCAATCAGTTGATGGTTTACAAGAAGCAGAAATACTTGAAATAGTAGACCACCACAACATCGGATCAATCGGAACAATGGCACCAATAAACTTTAGAAGTATGCCAGTAGGAAGCTCAAACACAGTACTATATAAAATGTATAAAGAACACAACATTAAAGTACCAAAAGAAAACGCTGGACTAATGCTTTCAGGAATCATTTCAGACACACTATTACTAGTATCTCCAACAACAACAGAATTAGATAAACAAACAGCTAAAGAACTAGCAGAAATTGCTGGAGTAGACCTAAATAAATACGGACTAGAAATGCTAAAAGCAGGAACATCATTAAAAGGAAAAACAGAAGAAGATATCCTATTTGGAGACTTCAAAATGTACGAAGTAAACAATAAAAAAATATGCGTTACACAAGTATCAACATTCGATATAAACGACTTCAACGATAGTATAGAAAAATATAAAGAACTACTAAACAAAAATGCAGAAAACAATAACTATGACGTATTCGCATTCTTTATAACAGACATTTTAAAAAATGGTTCATATGTATACTATAATGATTCTGCACAAGAAATAATGGAAAAAGCATTCGATATAAAAGACATGGAACAAGGAACATACATAGATGGATGCGTATCAAGAAAAAAACAAGTTATTCCAAAACTAATGAGAGTATTAGACTAAAAGAAAAATTGTTAGAAAACCTAACAATTTTTTTATATTATTTAATAATTAACCATTAACTTCTACAACATCACTTTTTTTCTTAGAAGACTTAAAACATAATCCAATACATCTAAATAATCCAAACACACCAACTAAAATAAATCCAGCCCCTATAAACACTACAGCATAATTAGAGCCATTTAAAAATACAACTTCAGCAGGATTACTTGGATTATACTTTAAAGTTATAGTATCACCAATTGCAGGTAAACTAGTAGACTTGACACTAGAATAAACTTTATAATCAATACCACCTACATTATACTGATAAATAGTATATGCACTACCATCCTCAGATCCAGCAGAATCAAAACCAATAACAGTAGCAGTTACCTCAATAAAAGGATCATTCTTATCAATAAACTCATTAAGTATTTTATTACCATAAAAACTCAACCCTACACCAATTAAAATCAATACTACCGAAGTTAAAAAAGTTTTAATAATTCCCATCATACAAATACCACCTTACTATACAATTAAAATATAACATAAAAAATTAAAAAATTAAATATAAAAGTATAATCAAAAAAAAATATTTACACCCTAAAACGTAAAAGAAGCCCTACTCGGCTCACTTTTTCATATTCTCTTCTATTAACTTAAATAAATCAATCATATAGAAGATAAAATGCTTATCTAAATTATTAGTATTCAAACTAATCAATAATCTCTTATTCTTAATACTAAATCTAAACATTCTACCAAAATTAGTACACTCAATAAATAACTGTTGAACATTAAGACTATTAGTTAAATCATAAGAAAGATAAATCTCAATAACATCCCTAACCTGCTTAACATCATTAATACCTAATTTCTTAGCTAACTTTTCTAACCACTCTTGATGCATATAAATATACATATCATCAGTAATCTTACCAAATCTATCCTCTAACTCATACTTAACAGACTCTAACTTCTCATAAGAATCAATCATATTAATCTTCTTATGAATCAATATCTTAATCTCTTCATCACTAACATAATCATCATCAATAGATGTACTTACTTCAACTAATGGTTTTTCTTCAATCTGTTCAGTTAAATCCTTAACCTTTTCACCTTTTAATAACTTAACCTGATTATCAAGCATACTTAAAAATAAATCAACACCTACACTATCAATAAATCCAGACTGTTCACTACCTAATATATCCCCTGCTCCACGAATAGATAAATCACGCATCGCAATCGCAAAACCACTACCTAATTCAGTAAATTCTTTAATGGCATTCAACCTCTTAACAGCTATTTCACTTAAAACTTTACCCTTATCATACATTAAATAACAATAAGCAATCTTATTAGTACGACCAACACGACCTCTAATCTGATATAACTGAGCAAGACCAAATCTATCCGCATCCTCAATAATTAACGTATTAACATTAGGAATATCAATACCAGTCTCAATAATAGTAGTACATAATAATATATCAAACTCATGATTAATAAACTTAAACATTACATCCTCTAATTCAGTCTTATTCATTTGACCATGCGCGTAAACAATACGAGCCTCAGGAACCAACTTAGAAATCTCTATAGCCTTACTAGGTAAATCATCAACATGATTATACAAAATAAATACCTGACCACCACGACTAAATTCCTTATAAATCGCATCCTTTAAAACCTGCTTATTAGAAGCTAAAACATAAGTCTGAACAGGATATCTATTACTAGGAGGAGTCTCAATCAAAGATAAACTTCTAATACCAACCATAGACATCTGTAAAGTTCTAGGAATAGGAGTAGCAGATAAAGTTAAAACATCAACATTATTCTTATAATTCTTAATCTTCTCCTTATGCTTAACACCAAAACGTTGTTCCTCATCAACAACTAATAACCCTAAATCCTTAAACTTAACATCATCAGATAAAATCCTATGAGTACCAATTAATAAATCAATCTTACCCTCTAATAAATCATTCAAAATCAACTTCTGTTTCTTAGGAGTAACAAACCTATTCATTACCTCTACCCTAACAGGATAATTACTAAACCTCTCAACCGCATTATTAAAATGCTGATTAGATAATATCGTAGTAGGACATAATAACGCACACTGCTTACCAGACATAATTGCCTTAAAAATAGCCCTAAAAGCAACCTCAGTCTTACCATATCCAACATCCCCACACAATAACCTATCCATAGGATGCGAACTTTCCATCTCTTTCTTAATCTCCAAAGTAGCCTTTAACTGATCAGGAGTAACTTGATAAGGAAACTCCTTCTCAAAAGAATACTGAAGCTCATTATCAGGTAAAAAAGAAAAACCTTGAGCAGCCTCACGCTTCGCATATAACTCTAATAACTCATAAGCCATATCCTCAATACGCTTACTAACACGCTTCTTAATCTTCTCCCAATCTTTACCACCTAACTTACTTAAAGTAGGCTCACATCCATTACTAGAAGAATACTTACTAATAAAATCAATCTTCTCAACGGGAATATATAATTTATCATTATCACGATAAATAAGTAAAATATAATCCTTCTTTAAACCATTTTTTTCAAGAGTACTAATACCCGCATACTTACCAATACCATGATTAACATGAACAATATAGTCCCCAATCTCTAACTTATTAATATCACGAATCTTACTACCTAACTTAAAATTACTATTATAATTATAAACACTAGCCTTCTTATTAAATAACTCAGCCTCACTAACAACAACAAACTTATCAAAAATAAAACCACGACTAATACGCTTAACAACTAAATTAATCTTATCATCAATAATATTATTAATATCAGTAAAAACCAAATCATCACGATTTAAACCCTCTAATAACTTATTAACCTTATACCTGTCACTTAAACAAACAACAACAATCTTACCACTAGAAACATAATCATCTAATCTCTCATTAATTTTATCAATACCATTACCAAAATTATCAATATCCAAAGAACTATAACTAATACTATTAAGATAAGACATATTATTATCAAAAGACATAAAAGAAATAGACTTACTATTCTTTATATCATTAAAATCAAACATGTACTTAGTATCACCCGGTAACTCTAAACTAACATTATAATTAAAAATCTCCTCAACAAGCAAATCATTACCAGTTAAAATATGATCATACTTATTAAAAAATACACAAGCATCGCCTAAATAACCACCGATATTAACAACATCACTATACTTACTTAAATTCTTCTGTAACCTCTCCTCAAAAGGAACATCACCAGAAACCAAAAACTCACTATTAGGAACAATACTAATACTATCTATACTATCAATAGTTAATTGAGTATCAACATTAAAATACTTAATACTATCAATAGTATCACCCCAAAACTCAATACGAATAGGATTACTACTATTAATTGGAAAAATATCAAGAACAAAACCACGAACAGCTATTTCACCAGTCTTATTAACAACACTCTCCCTAACATAACCACAACTAACCAATTTATCAACAAGTTCACCAAAAACAAAATCAGTTCCACACTCTAACTTAATAATAGAATTCTTAAAAATATCCACACTAGGTAAATACCTAAGATAACCCATTAAATTAGTAACAACAACACACCTACTACAACCAATAATCTTGTTCATAGTCTCAATGCGAGTAACCTTTAACTCAGGAGAGATAGCTAAAGCCTCACTAGTCAAAAAATCATCCATAGGAAAAAACAATACATCATTAATGTAATTAGATAAAGACTGATACATCATATTAGCCTCATACAAACTGTTGCACACAACTAAAACATTATTTTCACTTGAACTAAAATAATTATAAATATAAATACTCTTTAACTCATCATTTAATCCACTAACATATTCATGCTTAAAATCCTTAAATAAATCAAACATATTATTTCCTCCCAACGAATAAAAAGACACAAAAACGTATCTAATTATATTTATTCATCAACATCTCAAAACTTATACTTAAAAAATCATTAAATATATCAGGCATCTTATCTAATATAGGATTAAGTATTTCCATATCACTAGAAGAAAATCTACCTAAAACATAATCCTTAGTATCAAACCGCTTATCATTAGAAATACCAACCTTAACCCTCTTATAATCTTGAGTACCTAAATTAGCCTCAATATTCTTTAAACCATTATGTCCTCCACTACTTCCACGAGGACGCAACTTAATACGACCCAAATCCATATCCAAATCATCATGAATAATTAAAATATCAGAAACATCAATATCAAAAAACTTAACAAACCTACCTACAACATTACCAGATAAATTCATATACTCCAAAGGCTTTAAAAACATAACCTTACATCCATTAATATTTCCCACACAATAACTACCATTAAATTTATTCTTATCAAACTTAAGACCTAAAGAATCAACAATCCTATCAATAGCCATAAAACCAATATTATGACGAGTTCTCTCATACTCTCTACCAGGATTTCCCAAACCAACAATTAGTTTCAAATAAATCACCTCTTTAAATGATACTCATTATAAATAACACTCTTAGCGACTCCTCGTTCCTTCGCAACTAACTTAATCGCTTCCATATCACTATTTCCCAACTTCTTATAAAACTCAATATGCTCAAGAATAGTCAAATTATCACACTTTTCCTCTTCATTTGAACCTTCAACAATTATAACAAACTCACCTTTAATGTCAACCATTAAAGGAATAATATCAACAACATTTCCCCTAAAAACTTCTTCATACTTCTTAGTTATTTCCCGGGAAATACTCACACGTCTATTTCCCAACACTTTTAAAACATCCTCTAACATCTCTTTAATACGATGTGGAGACTCATAAAATATAAGAGATTCATGATGATACTTTAACTCCTCTAACTCCTTACATCTCTTAGAACTCTTACTATTTAAAAACCCAATAAAAGTAAACTTAGAAATATCCAAACCAGATACAATTAAAGCAGGAACAAAAGCAGTAGGACCAGGAAGACCAACAACATTATAACCATTCTCTATCGCACAAAGTGCAAGTTCATACCCAGGATCACTAATACAAGGAGTACCCCTATCACTAACAACACCAACACTAAAACCACTAGATAAATACTCTAATAACTTATCCTTATTACCATCCTCATTAAACTTATGACTAGAAATAAGCTTCTTCTTAATACCTAAATGCTTCAACAATAAACCAGTAACACGAGTATCCTCAGAAAAAACAACCTCTACTTCCTTCAAAGTATTAATAGCCCTTAAAGTAATATCATCCATATTACCAATTGGAGTTGGAATTAAATAAACAACTGGACTACCATCATAACTCTTCTGACTCATAAAATCACCCTTCAAAAAATTTCATAACGCTATCAGTATAACTACCATCACTATTATGTGTGTACAATGGAGGTAAAATCTTAAGTCCTGGACGACCATTCTTACTTCCTTCAACTAAAACCATATTACTCTCATCACCCACATGAGGATAAACTAACTGAATACGCTTAGGCTCGATATTATTACCTCTCATAGACTCAATTATATCAATCAATCTATCAGTACGATGAACAACAGAAACTACTCCACCATTCTTAAGTAACTTACGACTTACTTTAAATAACTGATCCAAATTCAACTTAACCTCATGACGAGCAATCACTTTATACTGACTACTATTCAAATTAGAACCCTCACTAACCTTAAAAAAAGGAGGATTACAAGTAATAACATCAAAACTATCACTTTCTAAATCAAGATAATAATCATTAATATCACAATTAACTAACTTAATCCTATCAGATAAACCATTAATATCAACACTCTTTAAAGCTAAATCATAAACATCCTTCTGAATTTCAACACCAGTAATAGAAAAATCTCCCTTACAAGATAAAATCATAGGAATAGGAGCATTTCCACAACCAATATCCAAAACATTAGTAATACCCTTATTTAAACTAACAAAATTCGCAAGCAACACAGAATCCAAAGAAAAATTAAACATTAGAGTATTCTGAACAATCTTTAAATCCTTATAACCCAATAAATAATTAATTACTTCCACTCTCTACCTCTACAATACCGACATTTAAAACATCTACCTTAAACTTACTATTCAAACAATCAATACTAACTACCTTACCTTCACCAAAAGGAGTATGAGCAATACTTCCAACACTTGGTAAATTCTTTCGACATTCACTATACCCAGAATCCTCATACTTTAAACAACACATAAGCCTACCACAAACACCATTAATCTTACTAGGATTTAAAGCAATCCCCTGATTCTTAGCCATATTAATACTAACAGTATCCAAATCCTTCAAAAAACCAGAACAACATAATGGTCTACCACACAATCCACAACCACCAATCTCACGAGCCTTATCACGCGCACCAATCTGTCTTAACTCAATACGAGTCTTATAAATAGACGCAAGTTCACGAGCCAAATCACGAAAATCAATACGACCATCAGATAAAAACCTAAAAACCAATTGATTTCTATCAAAAGTATACTTTGAATCAACAATAACCATATGCAATCCATACTCAGAAACTAACTCCTTACACTTATGTAAAGCTTCCTTCGCATCCTTTAAATTCTTCTTATTCTTAAAAAAATCATCACGAGACGCAATACGTAAAACATTAGAAATACCATTATACCTCTTATCATCACTAACAAAAGGCTCATCAATAACAGTACCAAACTCTAACCCACGTTCACCATCAACAATAACAGTTAAATTTTTCTTCAACCTTAACTTACCAGCATTAAAAAATAAAATCTCTTTAGAATCACCAATCTTAACACCAACAATAACCATTATATCGCCTCCATCTTAATAATAAACTTGTCCATAAGAAGATTTAAATTAACATTAGAATATAAGTCTTCCCTAACTTCCATAATTAAATTAAGAATACTATTAATAATATTATAATCCAATTCACTAAATTTCTCTATATTAGACTTAAATTCACTTAATACAATATCTTTTCCCATCTTATAATTAATAACATCACTATAAAACATAATCATTATATTAAAAGCAAATAAATAATCATCCTTACCCTTAAAAAAATCATTCCAATACTTATTAATATAAACCAAAGCATCTAACTTATTAGAATACAAATACTCTATAAAATCAATAACATGTCCAATTCTATTAATACTTTCACTATCATTAACAAACTCATTAATCTTATCACTATCATTATATAACTGATTACCAACATTCAAAAGCATATCATCACTTTTAATCTGAACATTATTTAAATTTATTACCTGACACCTAGAAACAATAGTACCCAAAACCTTATAAATATTATCAGTAATAAGAATCGCAACTATCCCCTCTTCAGGTTCCTCCAAAAACTTAAGAATACTATTAGAAGCAGAAATATTTAAATTCTCCACACCATTAATAATATAAACCTTACGACCAGATAAAGACTTCATAGAAAACATTTCCTGTAACTCATCAGTCTGTTCCTTCTTAATCCATAACCCATCTGCCTCAATTACCTTAAACTCAGAATAAGAATTATTATCAATTAAATGACATACACTACACTCGTGATTCCCAGTTTCATTATTAGGACATAATAAATACTTCGCAAAAGCCTTCGCAAAATCAAAACCCTTATGATATCCATTAGTATTAATTAAATACGCATGAGATAACTTATTTTTAATAATACTATTCTTAAAAATCTTATAAGCAATAGCCTGATCAGAAATAAAATCATCCAACATATAAATCACCTCAAAACATTAATACAATAATTAAAATAAAACTAAATAAAGCAGGAACACCTAATAATACTAAACTAATAACAGTAACAAAATTAATTGGAACAATAATACCCATAGGAGCCGCAACTAAATTAAAACTATATAATAATAAAACATAAAAAATAACTTTTTTAAATAATCCAAAAAAATTTTTTAACATATAATCACCTACTAATAATATGTTAAAAAAATCAATTAATTACTAATCTCCTTACGATCCTCTAAAGCCATTTCAAGAGTTAAAATATCAATATATTCCATATCCGCACCCATCGGTATCCCTTGAGCAATCTTACTAACCTTAACACCTTTTCCAGATAACATCTTAGAAATATATAAACTAGTAGTCTCACCCTCAATACTAGGCTTTAAAGCTAAAATAACCTCTTTAACGCCCTCAAATTCAACTCTACTAACTAACTTATCAAGATTAATATCATCAGGACCAATTCCATCAAGTGGAGAAATAAGCCCATTTAAAACATGATATCTACCCTTAAAAGAACCCATCTTCTCAAATAAAATAGAATTCTTAGCCTCTTCAACTACACATAAAACACTTGAATCACGACTCTCGTCACGACATATATCGCAAGTATCTTCCTCTGTTAAATTATTACAAATACTACACTTCTTAATCTTATACTTAACATCCTTTATAGAAGAAGAAAACAACTCAATAACATTCTCATCAAAATTAATAACAGATAAAGCAAGTCTTTCAGCAGTCTTCTCCCCTACACCAGGAAGTTTCTTAAAACACTCAATTAAATTTCTAATAGACTTAGGATAATTCATAACTAAAATAAACCAGGAAGACCTTGAGTATATTTACCCATCTTCTCTTCAGTTTCCTTATCAATTTGAGTAATCGCATCATTAACAGCAAGCATAATCATATCCTGTAACATTTCTTTATCATCAGACTCAATACTATCCATATTAATATCAACACCAGTAACCTTTTTGTCCCCAGTCATAGTAATAGATACTAAAGAACTCTTACCTGTAAACACCTTAGAATCAATAGCCTTCTTCTCATCCATCATTTTCTTTTGTAATTGTTGTGCTTGTTTCATCATAGCTTGTATATTCATAAAATCTCCTCTTTCCTAATTATATTCAACAACACCATCAAACATAGAAGCAATCTCATCAGTACTCTCATTAACCGAATCAAATTGCCCATTCTCAGGTACATAAACAAACTGTTTCTTCTTCCCATTAAATAAATCACGAATACTTTCCCACTCATCAATAGGAACAGAAACAACTTTATAATTCTTAGATAACACCTTATTAACTAAAGACTCAATACCCCTAAAACAACTATTAAAATTATTTGCTAAATCACCATTATCATAAACAAAAACCAAATACTCATTACTTGCAGCCTTAAGTTTACCATCCATAATCATAGAAGCATACTTACCCAATTCATTATCTAAAACATAATTCTTAAAATTATCAATACTACCAAGAATATCTCTTAAGATACCCTTATTAAAATCAGACAAAGCATTCTCAACCCTTATTTTCTTAAATAAACTATCATCAAATTTATTTTTGTGTGCAACAGACACTTTATCTATTTTAACCTTATTTTCCTTAACCTCAGCATTAACAACTTCCTTAACTTCAACCTTTTCATTAAAAATATTAGAAATATTTAATAAACACATCTCAAGAGTAAGTTGAAAATTATTACTCTTCTTCATATTAATCAAACACTCATTAAACTCATTAATACATTTAATCAACTTATCAGAAGAAATATCATAAGACTTATAAACATCTAAATCATATCCGCAACTCTTCAAAAACTCTGGAGCATCATAATATAACAAAATATTCTTAATAAAAGAAACAATACTTTCAACTATCTTAACTAAATTCTTACCATTGTTATTATATGTATAAATCTTAGAAAAAACATTCTCATAATTCATACTAATAACATCATCAAAGAATAACTTCAATTCATCTTGAGTCAAAGTACCATTAACCTCATGAACATCACTAACAGTAATATCACTATCCGCATAACTAATAACCTGATCAAGTAAACTAATAGAATCCCTTAATCCTCCATCAGATAATCTAGCTATTTCTAATAATACATCACGAGAAATATCAAGACCCTCAGTCTTAGAAATATACTCCAATCTACTAACAATATCATCCAAAGAAATACGTTTAAAATCAAATCTTTGACATCTAGATAAAATAGTAGCAGGAATCTTATGAGGCTCAGTAGTCGCAAGAATAAATATAATATGACTAGGTGGTTCCTCTAAAGTCTTTAATAAAGCATTAAAAGCTCCAGTAGTCAACATATGAACTTCATCAATAATATAAACCTTAAACCTACTAAAAGAAGGAACTAAATCAATCTTATTCCTAATCTCACGAATCTCATCAACACCATTATTACTAGCAGCATCAATCTCAATAATATCAACATCATTCTTAGAATTAAACTCTAAACAACTCTTACACTTATCACAAGGAATAAAATCATTAAGATTCTCACAATTAATAGTCTTAGCTACAATCTTCGCAATACTTGTCTTACCAGTACCCCTAGGTCCAGTAAACAAATAAGCATGACTTAATCTATCATTAGAAATTGCATTTTTCAAAGTCTTAACAACAACCTGTTGTCCAGCAATCTCATTAAAATTACTAGGTCTATATTTTCTATATAAAGCTTGATACATAAAGTCACCTCACACTAATAATTATACCATAAAAAAGACTAATTTAATACAAAACTAGCCCCTTTTATCAGAAAAAAAACGTTTTAAAATAAGAGAACAATCATCAACAAGAACACCACCAGTAACATCTACCCTGTGATTATTTTTTTTACTGTTCAAAACTTCACATGCATATCCAAACTTCTCACACGATGCACCATAAACAACCCTCTTAATACGTGACTGAATAATAGCCCCACAACACATCAAACAAGGCTCCATAGTAACATATAAAGTACAATCATCCAAATGCCATGTGCCTAATTTCTTACAAGCCTTTTTAATAGCCAATACCTCAGCATGATTAATAGAACAATTCTTAATATTCTTAGTATTGTAAGCCTTAGCTATAACTTTACCATCCTTAACAATAACACAACCAACAGGGACATCATTCCTTTTAAATCCCCTATTAGCCATATCTAAAGCCTTTCTCATATATAATTCATCCATAATAAAAACCTCAAAAAAAGACGCACACATTTAGAGGTTCTTAAGGCTGCTGTATTCCTACTCTGACCTGGTTCAAACATAAATATTGCGTCCCAATAAATATACCACATCATAATAAATAAATCAAGAAAAACTGTTCAAAACTTATATAAAAAATAACACTTTTACGTAAACATGTGTAAAACTTTATATGTAATATAACAAATAAATATAAAGAAAAATTAAAGCATGTTCAAAAATATACATGTCAATCTATTTAACGTCGACCTATTTTAATTATATATGTGCATAAATAATAAAAATAGATCTCCTAATTATTTCCCGGAAAATATTTTTATAAAATAAATATTAAATATAATAATAACTTATATAAATAATTATAAATTGTTCATAACTATATATTTCTCCGTTCTTTGTTTCACGTGGAACATTATTTATTCTTCATTTATTAGTAAAAAAAGAGAGTAATCTCTCTTAATTTTGACTAAACATAGTACTTTCTTGACCAGTTGGAGCATTAAAACTATTCCAATAAATTGTAGCTACATTATTATCAACTGTTAATACCTTTAAACCCTTATTTGAAATAACAGTATCACCATATGTATCTGATGATGAAACATCTTCTATCATTTCTTTAACATTATCAATTTTCTTAACAGGTTGAACAAATTTAGCATTATCACCAAATAAATTATATATGCCTGCTATTTCATATAAATTATTATCATTAGTTATATAGAAAAGATTAACACTTCCACATTGCATAACCCCATTCCAATGAATATATTTTGCATCAACATTATTATATCTTACAGTTTTTTCACCATTTGATATTATGATACTTCCATTCTCAATTTTAATATTGATTTCATTATCACATCCAGCAGTCAATTCAATATCTCTCAAATAAGTATAATTATCATTATTTTCTTTCTCAGTTGCAATATTTTCTTCATTCTCAGTAACTTGTGTATTATCTGTATTATCTGTATTCTCGATATCTCCACTTATTACTTCGTTGTTTGTTACTTCACATTTAGGACAATCACACTTTCTTGTTTTTCTTTCAATAATCGCATAATCTGTTACAAATGCTAAAGTCGCAAACAATATAATAATCAAAGATGCATAACTACATTTAATAGTTTTCTTTTCCTTTTTTTCTTCCATAACTTTCCTCCTCTATGATTAAATAATAACATACATGTTCAAAAAAAGCAATTACAAACTATTATAACTTTGTATTAAAATTGTAAGCATGTGTAAAACTTTATATATAATGTAATAAATAAATATTAAAAAACAAAAATATGTTCAAAAATATACATGTCAATCCATTTAGCGTCGACCTTTTTTAATTATATATGTGTATAAATAATAAAAAAAGGTCTCTATTTTTCTATATATGTATATCTAAAAGATGATTAAAAACATTATATGTACAATTTTTTTATAAATAACATTTAATTGTTAATTATTATTTTTTCTCCGTTCTTTGTTTCACGTGAAACATTACTTTATTCTCCATTGTTTATTTTACTTTCTTTTTTCTCCGTTCTTTGTTTCACGTGAAACATTACTTTATTCTCCATTGTTTATTTTA
>Ga0129307_1000975_pt1 | contig 36537 bp, 33 predicted proteins | sample P1105metagenome_FD_94437 | JGI IMG/M metagenome (GOLD analysis project Ga0129307, IMG submission 94437) | Capybara group fecal microbial communities from Wisconsin, USA - P1105 metagenome | ecosystem: Host-associated > Mammals > Digestive system > Large intestine > Fecal | place: USA: Wisconsin...
ATCAAGGCATGCCTTGGCTGGCGCAGTCCGGTCCAATACCGTATCGAGCAATTAGCCGCATAGCAAAAGGCGCAGCAGATAAATCTGCTGCGCCTAAAAGTCCAACTTCTTGGGGGCACCTCACGCAAACCGGGTCTTTTCATTTTCAAAAATAACGACGCTCCCTACTTTACTGGAGCAGGGAGCGTCTTGCAAATGCATATTGCTGTGGCGCCGGGTTTTCCGGGCGCATTGTCAATCGTTGCGTTTTAGTTCTCGGCGATCGCCTGGTCGCGGATCTTCTCGAACGCGTGACGGACCTGCGGCACGTTGAGCAGGACGACGGTGATGATGCCTTCGACCGCCAGGTAGGTCAGGTTGTACCACAGGGACCAGGTCCATGCGTTGAAGCCTTCCGGTGCATACGCGCCGAAGAAGATGACGCCGGACAGGACCGCGCAGACGTATCTGCCGAAGACGCCGACGAGATAGGTAACGGTGAGGGACAGCTTGCCGCACTTTTCTCTGAGCGGTGCGCCGATCGCCAGTGCCCCGAACGCGATCGGGTAGTCGAGCAGCATCTGCACCGGGTGAATGACGTACGGTCCGAACAGCAGATTGAGCAGGCCGACTGCCGCACCGACCATCAGGCCGCGGCGTGTGCCGTAGAAATAGCCGGCCAGCACGATCGGCACCATCGAGAACAGTGTGATGGAACCGCCCTGCGGCATGCGGAAGAGCGTGACATAACTGAGCGCCATGGACATCGCCGTCAGCAAGGCGCAGACAGCCATGGTCTTGGTGTCCATCTTTTTCTTTCTCCCCGAGATGAGGATGAGCAGAAACAGTACGACGATCACCGCAACGACTGTGATCTGCCCCGCGGTGGACTCAAAAAAGGCCTGTAATTTTTCTCCGGTCATTAAAAAACCTCCTTTTCTACAGGAGGGGAGTTCCGGGCTCATCAAGGAATCGCTCTTTCGCGGTGCATCCCGCGGGTTGCTCACTGCATCGCCGTTATCCGGCCGTCCGTCGCCATCAGGCCGCGCCGCTTCATGCAATCATTCCAGTTTGCCCATGTTCGCTTTCCTACGCCGGCATTACCCGGATCAGGTTAGAGGGTATATCACCTTCGGCAGGTGGTCTCTCAGCTTTTGCTCCCCTAGCATGGAATATTGATTTGTTGCAGCATCCACATAGCGGCTGCCGGCGGCTCTCTTTCCAACCGTCGCGCCGGCAATGCGGATTGCCTGCCGGATTATTGTATCCTATGAAATAACGCCCGTCAATGCATCCGGGCGTTTTCCAAACATTGCACGTAATATCTACTCCCGCAGACTTTTGGCCAGTTCCGGATCTGCCAGCAGCCGGAGGCCGATCTCTGTGAAGATCTTGATCACTTCGATCGCACGGTCCTGCGAGTACGCTCCCATCATGGAATCACAGAAGGCGGCTGTGTGCGGCCCTTCTTCCACTTCTGTGATCTTCATCATCGGATGCAGCGTCGGCACGACCTGGCTGACATTGCCCACATCGCTGGAACCGCCGCCAAGCGGGCCTCCCTCTTCCGCAAATTGCGGGTAGTCTGCAAGGATCTCCGCGAGCAGATCGACCAGCTTCCGGTTGTGCTTGACACTGGCGCAGGTCGGTTCGAAATGATGCCATTCCATCTCGCAGCCGGTCGCAAGTGCCGCTCCTTCAGCACAACGTACGACCTTCCCGAGCAGTTCTTCCCAATACGTCATCTCCGGATACCGGATCTCGATCCTGATCGTGCAACTGTCAGGAATGATATTCGGGGCCTGACCGCCTTCCACTATAATGCCGTGTATCCGTGCTCCTTCTCGGATCTGCTGTCTGAGAACACCGACCGCGTTGTAAAACAGCACCACTGCATCTAATGCATTCACGCCTTCGTACGGCAGCGCCCCGGCATGTGCAGCCTTGCCGCAGAAATGGATGTCTATGCCTCCGATGCCGATCATATCCGGTTTTAAGCAGGTCCTGTTGTGCCCATGGAACTCAAGCGCTGCATCGTATCCGTCAAAAGCGCCCGCATCGACCATGACCGGTTTGCCGTCGCCGGTTTCTTCCGCCGGTGTGCCGAAGATAGTCACCTCTCCGGGATATTCGGACAGCGCTTTGGCGAGTGTGATGCCTGCCCCGAGACTTGTCGCCGCGATCCAGTTATGCCCGCAGGCGTGCCCCAGACCGGGCAGGGCATCGTACTCGGCCATATACGCAATGCGCGGCCCCTCTCCGTTCTTTTTTGTCGCTTTAAAACCGGTCGCAAGTCCGCAGTATGGGCATTCTACTTCAAATCCGTTTTCTTTGAGAATGGCAGTCAGATACGCAGCGCTTTCCGTCTCTTCGTTCGCCGTCTCAGGGTGTTCGAAAAGATGCGCCGCGATCCTGATGTATTCTTCCCTGTGCGCATCGATATCTGCAAACAGGGACTGTTTCAGTTCGTCTTTAGCGAGCATGGCGATTCCTCTTCTTTTGTCTTTCTATAGTATTTTCATCCTGCAAGGGGTGCCCGCCTAAACAGACACCCCTTTTGCAGACAGGACCCTTTGGAGGCCGTCTGTTGGTTGATGGCAAATGGTTATACCATGGGATGATCGTACGTGCCGCCTCGGACAGTGCCGTGCTTCTTGGCGTAGTGCATGATCATAAATGCCGCAAAGATGCCGATGCAAAGAACAATGATCTGATAAATGAAGATCATTCTGTAGGCTTCTTCCGGCGTATGCGTGTCAAGCCACCAGCCGAACATGGCGAATTGGAAGATATCCGGAGAGAAACCGATCATGGCGCCGATGCCTGCCGTTGTCGCAGAAACGCTGCGCGGCACACCCACTTCCCGCAGGGTGCTGTAATAACAGCCCCGAGACATATAGACAAACGTTGACATGAACATCACCAGGAACAGGATACCGCTCAGGCTCCAGCCTGTCTTTTTGAACAGCAGCAATCCGTATGCGATCAGTCCGATGATATAGGAGAGCAGGATCACCTTTGAGGGGCTCTTGATCTTATCCGCAATAAAGCCACCGATCGGGGAGCCGACAAGCTGCATCCCGAACTGCCGTATGATCGCCATCCACGCGGAGAAAACAACGGTGAGGCCGAGCACCTGTGTAAAGTACGCGGTGAAGTAACTCATCGACGACATGTATGCGTAGACCGAGAAGATCGTCAGTGCATAAAACCATGTCTCCGGATGTTTTGCTACTTTGACGAAGTCGCGGCCGAAATTCGCCTTTTCGTCCGCCGCTGTCTTATTGACATTGATCATACCGGTCTTCTTCGGGTCATCCAGCAGGATCGCTATAAGAATGGTCAGGATCACCGCAAGGATAGCGTCCACAAAGCCGATGCCTTTGATTCCCGCAACACCTTCGCCGAACTTGATGAAGCCGATGTTCATCAGAGCGGTCAGAAGGATATTGCCGACGCCGATGCAGGTCTCGTTGATGCCGAAGATCTTTCCCTGGTTCTCATCGGTCGCCAGATCCCGGACGATCTTAATATGTGTCGGATAGTTCATCAGAAGGCTTGAAACAGCAAATCCGATCCACAAAATAACGGCGATTCCATACCCCGGGACCAGCGCAAAGATCAGCGACAGAACGCCATTGAGCGCGACCGATCCAACATACATCCACTTGTAATTAAACCGGTCAGAGATCCAGCCACCGATCGGTGCGAGAAATACATTCCCAAACCCGTAAATCGTGAGCAGCAGACTCATCTGAAAATTGGATCCGCCGAGGTACTCACGCAGCGGATCGTACCAGGTGTACTGTGCGAACGGGATAACATAGACCAAAGACCAGCAGAGCCCCAGGACCAGTATCGTTGCCCCCAGTTTCAGAGGGCTCTTTTTTACGATCTTCACTTCATTTGATTCCATGATCCTCCTCCTTACCTGAACAATGCTGCAGCCGGATGGGTGTGATCATGTTATGCCGGGACAGGCTCCTGCAGATGCAGCACGGTGCATAAAATTTATATTCAGCAATTTAGATATATGAATATTTCAATTACATTTTAGCTATGCGCCGCCGCTTTGCAAGGGTTTTATGAATACTTATTTGTACTTTTTGTGTATTTTGAATATGTATATTCATAACATGTTGCATTTGCCGCCCGAATGTGTATGATAAAAGCATCTTTATATTTCCATTTCAAACAAAAGGGCACATTCATGAAACACAAAGATCCTGCCGGTGCACCGGCTTCAAACACGGATGTATCTGATCTTGAGAGCAGCATCCGCAGCGTCTACCCTTCGCTTTCCCGAGGCGAAAGAAAGGTGGCCAACTGGGTGCTGAATAATAAGCAGCACATCGCACTCATCGACTGTACAGAAGCAGCTTCGCAGATCGGAGTCAGCCAGGCCATGGTGACAAGATTCGCCAAAGCGCTCGGGTTTAACGGGTATGCCATGCTCAGAAAGAGCATCCGGAGCTCCTTTTACACAAGGCAGCTGCCGGCAGAGATCGCGGCGGATTCTGAAGATGAACGGGATTCGTATCTCAGCGGGTATCTGAAGGAAACCGCCGCATCCCTCGAACAGCTTGCCGGAACCATCGATCTTAAGAATGCGGATGTCATTACCCAGACCATCCTTGATGCGGAGCAGATCTTTCTCGGCGGCCTCGGCGCCTGCTCTTCTGTCGCGCGTCACTTATTCGGCTACCTGCGACCGATGGGCTTTACCCCTTATCTTCTCGTAGAGGAAGGGCACACCCTGCGTGCTTCTTTACTGCCTATGACAGGCAGGGACGTTCTTCTCCTCTGCTGTTTGACGCGCGTTTTTCCGGAAGAGCGGGAGATGGTCAGGATCGCCAAGGAGAGGGGCGCGACTGTGATCGTTATTACGGATTCGGAGGTGGCGGCTGTTCTTCTGGAGAGTGATCTTAGGATCCTCGTCCCCACCCACGGGAACACTACTTATTATCAATCTATGGTATTGCCGATGGCAGTCTGTGACCTGCTGGTGCAGAAGATCTATGCCGAAGACCATGAACATATAGATGCGGCGCTTAAAGACTACCACGCCTTCATCACAGAGCATGCGATCGATATCGAGTGAGTGAATCATAAAAAGCCTGTCCGAGCGGAGAATACCGCTTGAACAGGCTTTCTTTTTTTAGCTCTTTTAATCCGCTCTGTTATCTCGCGCGGCCGATGCCGAAGTGTTCTTTGACGCGGTCGAGGACAGGCTCTGCCAGTGCGCGGGCACGGGCTGCACCGTCGTCGAGGATGTCGTCGAGCTCGGAAGAGTGGCGGATCTGGTCAAAGCGGTCGCGGATCGGAGTGAGCGCTTCCTGGGTAACAGTGACCAGCGATTTCTTCAGGTCTCCGTAGCCGGCACCGTCGAACTTCGCCTCGACTTCCGGAATGCTCATGCTGGACAGCGCGCTGTAGATGGTGAGCAGGTTGCTGACGCCGGGCTTGTTCTCCGGGTCGAACTTAATGGTCATATCGCTGTCGGTCGTGGCGCGCATGATCGATTTCTTGATCTTCGCATCGGTGTCGAGCAGGGAGATGCGGGAGTGGATGTTCTCCGCGCTCTTGCTCATCTTGCTCGTCGGGTCGTCCAGCGACATGATGCGTGCCCCTGCCTTCATGAATCGCCCTTCCGGAACGACGAATGTATCCGGGAAGCGGTGGTTGACGCGGAGCGCGAGGTCGCGGCACAGTTCGATGTGCTGTTTCTGGTCGTTGCCGACCGGCACGACGTTGGTGTCGTACAGCAGGATGTCCGCCGCCATCAGGACCGGGTAGGTGAACAGCCCGGTCGGGGCGGATTCTCTGCCCTTGTTCTTCGCCTTGAACTGCGTCATGCGGGACAGCTCGCCGGTGTAGCTGCTGCAGTTGAGGATCCAGCCGAGCTCCGCATGGCCGGAAACTTCCGACTGCACGAAGAGGATCGCTTTCTCCGGATCCAGGCCGACCGCCATGTACAAGGATGCGACGTCGAGGACGTGTTCACGCAGTTCCTTCGGATCCTGCGGCACGGTGATGGCGTGCATATCGACCACGCAGTAGAGGCACTCCGCCTCGTCCTGCAGCTCGACGAACTGCTTCAGTGCGCCGAGGTAGTTGCCGAGATGGATGTTGCCGGTGGGCTGCACGCCCGAGAATACTCTTTCTTTACTCATATCAAATTCCTGTTTCTTTTGCCGGACCGCCGCACGGCAGCCCACGGTTTTCTACTGATAAAACGGCCCGCCGGCGTTTCCGACGGGTCGTTTGTAATACTACCACTTAAGTGCACGGATGTCCATGCCCGCCTTATTTCTCAGGTTTGATGTCCATGGGGATCTGGTCGTCGTCCTTGTCCTCATCTTCCTTGACCACCTTGGCCATGGAGATGATGGAGTTGCCTTCTTCGACGCGCATGATCTTGACGCCCTGTGTCGCGCGGCCGAGGACGCTGACGTCGCTGGCCTTGATGCGGATGATGACGCCGTTGGAGTTGATCATCAGCAGTTCGTCGTCGTCATCGACAACCATCGCGCCGATCAGCTTGCCGGTCTTCTTGAACTTCGCCTTGTCGTAGGTGAGCAGACCCTTGCCGCCTCTCGCCTGGACCTTGTAGTCCTCGATCGGGGTGCGCTTGCCGAAGCCCTTCTCGGTGACCGCCAGCAGCTTGACGCCGGGCTGGCCGAGGCACATGCTGACGACCTCGTCGTCATCCTCGAGCTTGATAGCGCGGACGCCGGTCGCGGTGCGGCCCATCGGACGGACATCCTTCTCGTGGAAGGAGATGCACTTGCCGTTGCGGGTGACGATGGTGACGATGTCGTCGCCGGTGGTCTGCTGGATGCTGACCAGTTCGTCGCCGTCGCGCAGGGTGATCGCGATGAGGCCGGTCTTTCTCTGGGTGTTGAACTCGGAGATGGCCGTCTTCTTGATGGTGCCGTTCTTGGTGACCGCCAGCAGGTACTTGTCATCCCCGTTCACATCGATCGGCATGACCGCGTTGATGCGTTCACGCTGCATGAGGTTGAGGAAGTTGACCGCCGGCGTGCCCTTCGCGGTACGTGTCGCTTCGGGGATCTCGTACGCCTTGATCTTGTACGCCTTGCCGTAGTTGGTGAAGAACGCCAGATCCTGGTGCGTGCTGGTCATGATCAGGTTCGTCACGAAATCGTTCTCCCTGGTCGTCAGACCGGTAACTCCCTTGCCGCCTCTCTTCTGCGTCTTGTACGTATCCGCCGGGATGCGCTTGATGTAGCCGAGGTGTGTCAGGGTGACCGCCACCTGCTCTTCTTCGATCAGGTCCGCTTCGTCGAACTCGTCGACAGCCGCCACGATATCGGTGCGGCGCTCATCGCCCCACTTTTCCTTGATCTCGAGCATTTCGTCCTTGACGACGCCCATGAGCAAACGTTCGTTGCCGAGCAGTTCCTTGTAGTACGCGATCTTCTGGATCAGGTCGAGGTACTCGTCTTCCAGTTTGTCGCGCTCGAGGCCCTGCAGTCTGGCCAGTCTCATGTCGAGGATGGCCTGTGCCTGCAGCTCGGACAGTCCGAAGCGTTCCATCAAACGCTCTTTGGCGTTGTCGTAACTCTCGCGGATGGTCTTGATGACTTCATCGATGTTGTCGAGAGCGATTCTCAAGCCTTCTACGATGTGCGCCCTTGCTTCCGCTTTCTTCAGGTCGAACTGCGTACGGCGGGTCAGGACTTCCTTCTGGTGCTTGAGGTATTCATGCAGGATCTCGTACAGGTTCAGGGTACGCGGCTCTCCGTCGACCAGTGCGATCATGATCATGGAGAAGTTGTCCTGCATCTGGGTGTGCTTGTACAGTCTGTTCAGCGTGATCTGCGGGTTCGCGTCGCGCTTGAGCTCGATGACGATGCGCATGCCCTCGCGGGAAGACTCGTCGCGGATGTCGGAGATGCCTTCGAGCTTGTTCTCCTTCATGAGCTCGGCGATCTTGCTGATAAGGCGCGCTTTGTTGACCATGTAGGGGATCTCTGTGACGACGATCTGGAACCTGCCTTTCTTCGTCTCTTCGATCTCCGACTTGGCACGGACCGTCACCTTGCCGATACCCGTTCTGTATGCCTCGCGGAATCCGGCTTTGCCGGTGATGGTGGCGCCGGTCGGGAAGTCCGGTCCCTTGATGCACTTCATCAGGTCGTCGATGGTGCAGTTTTCCTCTTCATCGATCATCATGACGCAGGCGTCGATGACTTCGCTGAGGTTGTGCGGGGAGATGGACGTCGCCATACCGACTGCGATACCGTTGCTGCCGTTGACCAGCAGGTTCGGGATGCGGGAGGGCAGAACGACCGGCTCGACTTCTTCCTCGTCGAAGTTGGGCATGAAGTCGACGGTTTCTTTGTTGATGTCGCGCAGCATCTCCATCGAGAACGGGGACATCCTCGCCTCGGTGTAACGCATCGCAGCTGCGCCGTCGCCGTCCACGGAGCCGAAGTTGCCGTGGCCGTCTACGAACATGTAGCGCATGGAGAAGTCCTGCGCCATACGGACCATCGCATCGTAGATGGAGCTGTCGCCGTGGGGGTGGTATTTACCCATGACTTCACCGACGATACGGGCCGACTTTTTATAGGGTTTGTCCGGGGTGATGCCCAAGGCGCTCATCCCGTAGAGGATACGTCTGTGTACCGGCTTGAGACCGTCGCGTACGTCCGGAAGAGCTCGGCCGACGATGACGCTCATCGCGTAGTCGATATACGAGTTCTTCATCTCGTTGTGGATCTCGTGCTGGATCAGACGTTTGTTTTCTTCATGGGGTTGGGTGTCCATGGTCATGTTGTCCATGTTGTCCTTGTCTGCCATGTCTTACTCCTTTCCAGCTTAGATATCCAGGTTTTTAACGTACTTGGCGTTCTCTTCGATGAACTTTCTGCGCGGCGGGACCTTGTCACCCATGAGGGTGGTGAAGATCGTATCCGCTGCAGCGCTGTCTTCGAGGGTGATCTGGACCAGCGTACGTGCGTCGTAGTCCATGGTCGTCTCCCAAAGCTGCTGGAAGCTCATCTCGCCCAGACCTTTGTACCGCTGGATCTCCGCCTTGCCGGGGACATCCGCCAGGCTCGCCATCAGCTTCTCCTGCTGGCGGTCCGAATAGGTATAGTAGGTCTCCTTGCCCTTCTTGACGCGGAAGAGCGGCGGCTGTGCCGCATATACATAGCCGCCTTCGATGAGGGGCTTCATGTGTCTGTAGAAGAATGTCAGCAGCAGCGTTCTGATGTGCGCACCGTCGACGTCAGCATCGGTCATGATAATGATCTTATGGTAACGCAACTTGCTGATGTCGAATTCATCGCCGATGCCGCAGCCGAATGCCGTGATCATATTCTTGATCTCTTCGGAGTTCAGGATGCGGTCGGTCGTCGCTTTTTCGACGTTGAGGATCTTACCTCTTAAAGGCAGAACGGCCTGGCGCTTTCTGTCACGGCCCTGCTTGGCAGACCCGCCAGCGGAGTCACCCTCTACGAGGAAGATCTCGGACTCGACCGGATCTTTCGAGGAGCAATCGCTCAGTTTGCCCGGCAGCGAACCGTCGATGGTGTTCGTCTTACGGACGACGGCTCTTGCCTTTCTCGCCGCTTCTCTGGCTCTTGCCGCAGCGATGCACTTCTGGATGATGGACTTGGCCTGCTGCGGATGTTCCTGCAGGAATGCGAGCAGCTCTTCGTTGGCTGTCTTCTCGACAAAGCCGCGCATCGCGATGTTGCCGAGCTTGCCCTTGGTCTGGCCTTCGAATTCCGGGTTGCTGATCTTGACTGATACGATTGCGGTCAGACCTTCACGGACATCGTCGCCGGTGAGCGGATCATCCTTATCCTTGAGGAAGTTGTTCGTTCTCGCGTAGTCGTTGATGGTCTTGGTCAGCGCCGATCTAAGACCGGACAGATGGTACCCGCCGTCCACGGTGTGGATGTTGTTGGCGTACGAAAGCATCAGTTCGTTGTAGCCCTTGGTATACTGCATCGCGACTTCGACTTCCATGTCGCCGCCCTTACCGGTCTGGTCATGGCCCTTCTTTTCGAAGTAGATGATGTCCTCGTGGATGGCTTCTTTGTTTTCGTTCTGGTATTTAACGAATTCCTTGATGCCGCCCTCGTAGTGGAATTCATCCTTTCTCTTCTTTTCGCGCTCGTCGCGGAGAATGATCTTGAGACCCTTATTAAGGAAGGCCATTTCGCGCATACGCGTCTGCAGCGTCATGTAGTCGAACTCTGTCTCATCAAAAATGTCGGGATCCGGCCAGAAGACGGTGATGCTGCCGCTTCTTTTCGCTTCGCCGATTTCTCTGAGCGGCTCGACGGTCTTGCCGCGTTCGAATGCGATCTCATATGCCTTGCCGGCTCTGTGGACTTCGACTTCCATGCGGGAAGACAGAGCATTGACGACAGATGCGCCGACACCGTGCAGACCGCCGGAAACCTTGTAGCCGCCATCTCCGAATTTACCGCCTGCATGCAGAACGGTGTGGATGACTTCGACTGCCGGCTTCTTTTCCTTCGGATGCATGTCGACCGGCATGCCACGGCCGTCGTCTTCGACGCGGATGGAATTGTCTTTCTGGATGGTGACCTTGATCACCGTACAAAATCCGGCCAGCGCTTCGTCGACCGAGTTATCGACGATCTCGTAGACCAGATGGTGCAGGCCTTTTTCACCGGTGGAGCCAATGTACATGCCCGGACGCATCCGGACCGCTTCGAGTCCCTCTAAGACTCGGATCTGGCTGGCACCATAATCCTGCTGAGATTTGGTATCTGCTGCCATGTAAGATTCCCTTTCTGTAGTGATAATGTACGCTGCCTCTGCAGCGCCTGCTATAGATGCCTTTTGCCTGCCTCTTAAGGCGGGTGTTTCTCGTTCTCAAACGTGTGGGGCTTTCAGGAATCGCTTTTCCGTCCTTTTTTACCGGCCAATGCGCATTCTCCCACACGCTAAAAAGTTTACCATATACACAAGGAAAACTCAATAAAACAGGCCTCTTTTTGGGCGAAAAATCGCCGATTTAAGGCCTTCTATTTTCTTAATTTGATATTTTAAATGGATTTCTATCGTTTTTTCGAAATCACGGCGTTATTTTTGCCGTAAAAACAGGCTTTTAATATCAAAATCCAACCCATAATAATTTACAGTAAATACCATTTATTGTATTCAGTTGTATTTTTCCTGATTAAACACAAGATATTGTGTATCTTTTCTTCTATTATATAGGAATCGCTAAAGTGCTTTTTTATCTTTCAGATACACCAAAATTCAACTTTTATTCACCTAATACAACTTTTAATGTCCTCTCTCTAAAAAAGGTGTCTTTACCTTATTTTTACCCCAAAGGATAAATCTTAAATTGCGATGATCTTCCCATCCGGGAGTTTTTCTTTTACCTGCTCCGGCAGTTCGGTCGCGGTGATGAAGAGCTGCACATTCTCGAGCGCATTGATCAGGAAGTTCTGCCGGTTGATATCGAGTTCGGAGAGAACATCATCCAGAAGCAGAATAGGGTATTCGCCTTTTTCCTCGTGAATAAGCTCGATCTCTGAGAGTTTCATGGAGAGCGCCGCGGTGCGCTGCTGTCCCTGGGATCCGAAGTGACGGGCGTCGATCCCATCAATCATGACTTTGATATCATCTTTCTGCGGGCCGCGGGACGTATGGCGGTTTCTGAAGTCGGTATCCATAGATAAGGTTGCTACTTCCCGCAGTTCTTCTCTTAGATGTTCTATAATGATTTTTTCTTCTTCCTTCGTGAGATTATCTACTGTAGATGTCTCTTTTTTTGCATCGTTTAATTGCGATGCATCTCTACTGTTATCATTATTTTTAGATAAACCTTTTTCTTCTAACCCCTCGATTTCACCATTTTCGAAAGCCGCAAAGGTTTCTCTGCCGCAGTCTGCTGCATATTCCAGGAGGAGCGATTCCTTGCCGCCGGTTAAATCATGATGAATCGCAGCGCAGATATGACTCAGCTTCTGAATAAATTTATAGCGCTGCCAGATGAGGGATGCCCCGTAGTGAATGCGGTTTTCATCCCAGACGGCGAGCAGATCCATATCCCGCACATCTTCTTTTAAGTATGCATTGCGCTGCGACAGGATGCGGCCGTACATCAGCAGGTTTCTGTAATACGAAAGACTGAGTGTGCTGATTTCACGGTCGAGGAAATCGCGGCGTTTTTCCGGACTCTCTTTAATGATTTTGAGGTCCTCCGGCGAAAAGACAACTGCCAAAACGTGATCAAAAATATCGGAGTACTTCTGGAACTCGATGCCATCGACATTTCCTTTGCGGGTACCGTCGCGGCCGATATAGATTTCTACAGTCTGAAGATCATCGTTTTCTACAGTTTGCTGATCATCGTTTTCTGCGATTCCATGATTAGATACATTCTGATCACCGCGGATAAAAGTTCCTTTTACTCTGCAGTAATCTTCGCCGAATTTGATCAGCTCTCTATCTTTGAAAGTACGAAAAGACTTCCCATACGAAGTGAGGTAAATGCTTTCCAGGAGATTGGTCTTGCCGCGGCCATTCTCACCCAAAAAGAAATTCACTTTGTCATGGAATGTAAAGTCTCTCTTTTCGTAGTTTCTGTAATTTTCCAGTGCGATGGATTTATAAATCATTATCTCGCCGGAATTCTGACAGGCAGAATCAGATATTCATATCTGTCACCTTCGACCGGTTTGACCAGGCAGGGTGTGATGCCGGTATTGAATTCCATCTTGATTTCTTCATCATCGATAACTTTCAGTGCATCCAGGATGTACTTGGAGTTAAAGCCGATATCCAAGCTGCCACCGTTGGACTCGATGATGATGTCTTCCTTGACGTTACCTTCTTCGGAAGTCGATGTGATCTGCATCAGGTTGTTGTTGATCGAGCAGATGATCAGGTTGTTGCGTCCGGCCTTGGAAAGCAGCGATGCTCTTTCGACGGCATCCATCAGATCCTTGCGGTTTGCACGGATGAACAGTTTATTTTCCTTCGGCAGGATATCTCTGTATTTGATGAATGCACCTTCCAGAAGACGCATGACGATCTTGGTGCGCTCGAGCAGCATAACTGCTTTTTTCTCACCGAGGATCAGCTTGACATCTTCTTCGGTACCACTTTCCAGGATGATCTTATAGAGTTCATTGAGAATACGTGCGCTGATGACCAGCTTTTTGCTTTCCGCATTCTTCATCTGTTCTCTGGCGATGGCCATTCTGAAACCATCCAATGCAACCATATTGAAGACATTTTCTTCGAGTTCCATCAGGATACCGACGATGATGCCTTTTGTTTCATCGACGCTGGCGCAGAAGCCTGTCTTTCTGATCATCTCTGTAAAGATATCCTTATCAAAGGAAAGGGTATCCTGCGGTCCTTCGAGTTCTCCGATGTTCGGGAAGTCGCTGGCCGGAGTGCCGAGAATGTTGAATTCGGAATTCAGCGTCTTGATAACAACATTGCCGTTCTCATTCACAAAAACATCAACATTGCCTGCCGGCAGTTTTCTGACGATGTCCATGAAGAGCTTTGCATTGACAGCGATGCTGCCGGGTTCATCTACTCTGACATCGATGACCTTCTCGATCGACAGATCCAGGTCAGATGCAGACATCTTCAGTTCTCCATCATCACCTGCCTCTAAAAGGATGGATTTCAGAACCGGGATCGTTGTTCTGACAGAAACAGCCTTCGATACGATACCGAGTGCTTTAGAAAGTGTGCTTTGCTCGCATGAGAATTTCATTTCATTCCTCCTTATGGCTTTATAGATGGAGAATCGCTCTCTCTTATTATCTATTCTTTTTATATAAAGGTATTATTATTTGTATTATACCCTGTTGAAACTGTGGATAAGTGCGATTCCTATTGAAATTCAAACAAAATTTCAATTTAATTCTTTTGTGGATAACTTATGTGGTTTATACACAGACAATGAATAACTTTGTGAATAACCTCTAAGTGTATCCTGTTGATATCTTTTACTGAAGGATACTCTTCAGTTCTTCAATGTCATCTTTGAGCGCTTCGCTCATCTTTATGTCTTCCCGGATCTTATTGCAGGCATACAGAACAGTCGTATGATCTCTGCCGCCGAAAGATTCTCCGATCTTAGGAAGAGAATAATCCGTCATTTCCTTGGCCAGATACATGGCGATCTGTCTGGGATAGGCGATCGCGCGCATTCTTTTCTTGGAATCCATATCCTGCATCTTTACATTATAGAATTTGCAGACTGCACGCTTGATGCCCTCTACAGTAATAACGGATTCTTTGTTGCGCAGGATATTCTTCAGTGTCTTCTTGGCAAAGGAAACATTGATTTCTTCTCCGACCAGAGGCGCCAGGGTGACGACCTGGGAGAAGGAACTTTCCAGTTCGCGGACATTCTTTTTGATGCGTTCCGCAATGAGTTCAATGACAGCAAGCACATCCGGCGTCACTTCAATGTTTTCTGCTTCGGCTTTGCTTAAAAGAATCGCCACTCTTGTTTCATAGTCCGGTGCCTGAATATCTGCCGTGATGCCCCACATGAAACGGGACTTTACTCTGTCATCGAGTTTCAGCTGTTCCGGAGAACGGTCGCTGGTGATGATGATCTGCTTGTTTCTTGCAATGAGCGCTTCAAATGTATTGAAGAATTCATTAATAGTAGCTTCTTTGCCTTCGAGGAACTGGATATCGTCGATCAGAAGGACATCAGTCTTTCTGTATTTATCGCGGAATTTCTTTCTCCAGTCGCTGCCTCTTGATCCTTTTCTCTGGTCACTGTCGATGACACTGATGAATTCATTGGTGAACATTTCGGAGGTGACATACAGGACCTTTTTCTTGGAATTCTTAAGAATATAGTGGCCGATGGCATGCATCAGATGGGTTTTACCAACACCGGATTCGCCGTAAAGAAAAAAAGGATTGAGATTCTTCTTACCGGGATCCTTAGCGATGATGAGTGCTGCCGCATGGGCCATCTTGCTGTTCTCACCGACAACAAAAGTACCAAAATTATATCTGGGATTGAGGTAGTTTTCCTGCGACAGTTCGTCGTCCGGATAATCGCTGTAGTCGTGGGAAGGACCCAGTTTTTCAATGTCTTCCGGCAGCGCTTCCACGGCAGGCGGGATGACTGCCACGCTGGCCTCTATGCGGATCGGCTGGCCGAATGCCAGGGTCGCCGCCGTGTTCGCAATCTGCAGATAACGCTCATTAAAACGCTGGATTTTGTAATCATTTTCTCCTTCCACATAAAGAGTACCCGCTGCTTCGTCCAGTTTTTTCGGGACGAGCGGCGCGATCCATGTATCCAGCATCGTATCGTTGAGTTCATCTCTCAGTATTTCGAGGGTTTTTTCCCAGTTATTAACAAAATCAGGCATGATTCTGTTGTGTTCCTCCTTTATTTTTTACCTGTGCATAACTATCTTAATAAAAAAGTTATCCACAGGCAATATCAAAAATAAGGTCTTAAATTTAAAACTATACACAGCTTTTTCCACAACCTGTGGAAAAATATTTCCCCTTTTTGCACAACCCACTAAATGTTGTGGTGGGGGTGGAAATGTAAAAAATATGTGAAGATTGACAGAGCGATTCCGCGATAAAAAGGAATCGCCAAAAATGCAAAGAATCATTGACTTTTCAATGCGGGCTCAGTATACTAATTTGGCGTATGTATGTGCGGTTTGGAATTTAGATCCGCACGGCAATTATTAAAATCATAGGAGGAAATATATTATGAAAATGACTTTCCAGCCCAAGACACGGCAGAGAAAAAAGGAACACGGCTTCCGTAAGAGAATGAAGACCAGAAGCGGCCGCAACATTCTGAAGAACAGAAGAGCAAGAGGCAGAAAGAGACTGTCCGCGTAAGCTGACGTCCGTATCTTTGTGGTACATGTATGCGCAGGAAGGAAGTGCTCACAGGCAGCCGTGAATTCGGCGCGGTGTATAACAAAGGAAGATCGGTAGGGGACAGGTATGTTGTCTTCTTCTATAAAAAGAACGGTCTTGACTATACCCGCACCGGATTTCTCGCAAGCAAGAAAGTGGGAAATGCCGTCAAGCGCAATAGGGCCAGAAGGCTTATGAAGGAAAGCTACCGGCTGATGAGTCCGCTGCCGGCAGGATACGATCTGATTTTCATCGCAAGGAACACGATCGAAGGAAAGTCCTGTCAGGAAGTAAAGCGGTCCATGGAGTCTGCAGTAAGACGGGCCGGTCTGCAGCATAAAAAGAACAGTTCCGGGCAAAAGCCGGAAGGAAAGAACAGAAGGTGATGAGATGAAATACATTCTCATCTGGCTGATCAGAGGATATCAGAAATTCATATCTCCTCTGTTCCCGCCTACATGCAGGTTCTATCCGACGTGTTCCGCATATTTCATACAGGCACTGCAGAAGTACGGATTTTTCAAAGGCAGTTATCTGGGGATAAAGAGGATCCTCAGGTGCCATCCGGGCAATCCGGGCGGTTACGACCCGGTACCCTGATTCGTGCCGTTTTGATACTCTTTAACACCCCCTCCATATAAGGAAGGAGAATACACAATTGGGTTTTTTAGCTAAACCAATTGGATGGCTTCTGACTTGGATGTACGACCTGGTCGGAAACTACGGCATCACGCTGGTGATCCTTACATTGATCATCAAGATGGCGCTGTATCCGCTCTACGCCAAGCAGATCAAGTCCACGGCGAACATGTCGAAGATCCAGCCGAAGATGCAGGAGATTCAGCGCAAGTACGCCAACGACAAAGAAATGTTGAACGCCAAAATGGCGGAACTCTATAAAGAAGAAAACTTCAACCCTGCTGGTGGTTGTCTGCCGATGGTCGTGCAGATGATCGTCATCTTCGGGCTCTTTGCGCTGCTGCGCAATCCGATCCAGTACCTCGGGTCCAGTTCCGACATGCTGTTCGCGGTCCATTCGAGTTTCCTTTGGATCGCTGACCTGGCACAGCCGGATAAATGGATCCTGCCGATCGGTGCAGGCATCGCGACCTACTTCTCTTTCTCCATGTCCCAGAGCAACGGGGCCATGGGTGCCACCTCCACTCCCGGTATGGGTGGTGCTGAAGGCATGATGAAGTCCATGAAGTACACCTTCCCGGTCATGATCGTCCTGATGGCACGGTCGTATCCGGCTGGACTTGCGATCTATTGGTTCTTCAGCCAGGTGATCCAGATCTTCTTCAACCTGCGGTTCCGGAAGATCAGAGAAGAACTCAAGGGCGAGAAGAAGAGCAGGAAGAAAGGAAAGTAGTAAACCATGGACTATTCGGAAAAGTGGGGGAACAGCGTCGATGAGGCAGTCGAACTGGCGCTGAAGGACCTCAAACTCACCATCGATGAAGTCGATGTAGAAGTACTGGAAGAGCCGACCAAGGGTATCCTGGGTCTCGGCAGAAAGCCCGGTCTTGTCCGCGTCAAAAAGAAAGGCGCGACCGCTGAGAAGACCGACGGCGATGCGGCATTTGAAGAAGTCCGCGCGGAAGTCAGCGGTGTAAAGAAGGAAGAACCTGTTCAGGAATCGCCTGCAGCAAAGGCGGATGAACCCGCACCTGCTGTCATGGCAGAACAGAAAGAAGAATCCGCACCGGCTGAGGAAGCTGCAAAAGCGGAGGAAGAACCCTCCCCGTTCGGGGCCGGCTACAAGCGTCCGGAATACGGTGTCATCGACCTGCGTTCCAAGGGCGACAAGAAGCCGCAGGCACAGAGCAGCGGCAGGTCCGGCGGCCGCCGTGAAAGAGACGGCGGCAGAGGCAGAGACCGTGACAGAAGAAGACGTGACCGCGGCGGCAAGTCCGATGCGCAGCTCACCAACGTCAACACCGAGGCCATTTCGATCCGTCCGGACGATCTGATCCCGGTAGAATCTCACGAAGCGCTGGATTTCCTCAAGGAGACGACCGTCAACATGGGTCTTGACCTTGCCATCACCGCACAGGCCAACGACGAATACATGTACATCAACCTCGAGGGCAAAGACGCGGGCGCCATCATCGGCAAGCGAGGCCAGACACTGGATGCGATCCAGTACCTGACCAGCCTCGTGGTCAACAAGGATCACAACAAGTATGTGCGTGTCGTTGTCGATGCGGAGAACTACAGGGCCAAGAGAGAAAAGACCCTACAGCAGCTGGCGATCCGGCTCGGGACCAAGGTCCTGCGCACGGGACGGCCGGTCCGCCTGGAGCCCATGAATCCGTATGAGAGAATGGTCATCCATGCGACCCTGCACCAGAGCGAAGAGGTGACGACGAAGAGCGAAGGGGAAGAGCCTTACAGAAGGGTCATCATCGAGCGCAAATAGATCGAACAGCCGGCCCGTGGAAACACGGGCCTTTTTGTCAGAGTATCAGATGCCGCGCTCTGTGCCTGTCACGTCACTTCTTCGGCGAACTGAAAACGTTCGCCTCAGAAGTTCCGTGCGGCACGCGCGCGGCTCATCCGAAACTCCGGCTAGGTGGCCCGTGAATATTCCACGGGACTGTCGATCTATTTGAACGGGGTGGATACTCCACTGGATGGTCGATCTGTTTGAACGGAGTTATTTATGAGTAGTCAGATTCTCTACAGCAACGAAGATACGATCGCAGCGGTTTCGACTGCGTATGGTGAAGGCGGGATCGGGATCGTCCGCATCAGCGGGCCCGACAGTCTTTCGGTGCTGAGAAAGCTGTTCCGGACGGGCAGGTTTTCTGTTTCTGACAGCGCCGAAGAGAGTGTAAATGCAACATCGCCTAATAACGATGTGACTGATATTGCAACGGACACAGAGTTTAAAAACCGGCACATGTACTATGGCCACATCATCGACCCGGACACCGGGGAGATGGTGGACGAAGTGCTGGCTGTCTATATGAAAGGACCGCACACATACACCTGTGAGGACGTTGTAGAGATCAACGGACACGGAAGTGTGGCGGCGCTGCGGAAGATCCTTGCACTTGCCCTTTCCCACGGCGCCCGCATGGCGGAGCCCGGTGAGTTCACAAGACGTGCGTTCCTCGGCGGCCGCCTGGATCTGTCCCAGGCAGAGGCGGTCATGGATCTGATCGAAGCGGAGACGGATGGTTCGCTGTCGGCAGCCGCGTCCCAGCTTTCCGGCAGGCTGTCCGCCCGCATTCATGAACTGCGAAAAGACCTGATGGATATCCTCGTGGACATGGCGGTCAATATGGATTATCCGGATGAAGATATCGAAGAGATCGTGTACGGGAAACTGAGCGATTCCTTGAACGGCCTGATCGAGAGAATCCGCGTACTGCTCGCAACAGCGGACACCGGCAGACTTCTGAAGGATGGTCTCAAAGTTGCCATCGTCGGCCGGCCGAACGTCGGTAAGTCCTCTCTGCTAAATGCGCTGACGGGGATGGAGCGCGCCATCGTGACACATGTGCCCGGCACGACCAGGGATACCATCACGGAGACGATCGACCTTGGCGGCATTCCGGTGCGCATCATGGATACGGCGGGCATCCGCGAGACAAGCGATGAGATCGAACGGATCGGCATCGAACGCAGCCGCGCTTCTGTGCAGGAAGCGGATCTTGTCTTTTTCGTGGTTGACGGCAGCGATGCGCTGACCGAGGAAGATCACGAGATTGCAAAGATGCTGCAGGAAGCGGGCAAGAAGACATTGCTGCTTCTGAACAAGCAGGATCTTGGCGGCGTACTGACAGAAGAAGATGCAGCGGCGCTGCTGCCCGGCGCAATGGTCAAGCTGACACAGCTACGGACCGGGGCGGCGGATGAAGGCCGCGTTTCGGAAGTGCTGGAGGAACTCGTGCGCAGTATGGTTTACAGCGGTTCGGTGAAACAGAATGATGCTGTGATGATCACCGGCGCGAGACACGAAGCCCTTCTGACAGCTGCCCTGCAGAGCCTTACCGATGCGGCTGCAAGAACAGCGGAAGGCGAACCTCTCGACCTGATCGAGATCGATGTGCACGAAGCGTACGATGCACTCGGGGAGATCATCGGCGAAGCGGTGGCCGGAGACGTTGTGGATCAAGTGTTTGCAAGGTTCTGCCTTGGGAAATAGGAAGTATTATGGCGGAAGAATACGTACTCGGAACATATGATGTCATCGTCGTCGGCGCGGGGCATGCGGGCTGCGAAGCGGCGCTTGCCTGTGCGCGGATGGGTGAAAAGACGCTGATGCTGGCGACCGACCTGACGTCGCTGGCGATGATGCCCTGCAATCCTGCGATCGGCGGGACCGGCAAGGGTCATCTTGTGCGTGAGATCGACGCGCTCGGCGGGCAGATGGGGCTCAACATCGACAAGACGATGATCCAGTCGCGCATGCTCAACATGTCGAAGGGCCCGGCGGTCCACTCTTTGCGTGCGCAGGCGGACAAGAACCAATACCATATTGAGATGAAGAAAACCGTCGAGCAGCAGGAAAACCTGTCCCTCAAGCAGGCGGAGGTGACCGAGCTCCTCGTGGAATCGCAAAGCAGCGCGGATTCGAACGCCATGCCCTTTGTTACCGGTGTACGCACCGCGACGCATGCAATCTACAAGGCGAAGGCGGTCATTCTCTGCACCGGGACTTTCCTGGGCGGCAAGGTTTTTATCGGCGACAGTGTGCACGAGTCCGGCCCGAATGGAATGGCGCCTGCTACTGCGCTTGCGGAAAACCTGCGGGCATTGGGACTTCCGATGCGCCGGTTCAAGACGGGCACACCGGCGCGGGCGCTCGCCTCGAGCCTTGATTTTTCAAAGATGACGGAGCAGAAAGGCGACGAACACATCGTCCCCTTCTCCTTCATGAACGACAAGATCGAAAAGGAGCAGATCTCCTGCTACCTTACCTATACCAACGAACGGACGCACCAGATCATCCGGAACAACTTCCACCGGTCCGCCCTCTTCGGCGGGCAAATCGAAGGCATCGGCCCCCGGTACTGTCCGTCCATTGAAGACAAGATTAAGCGATTCTCCGACAAGCCCAGACACCAGCTCTTCGTGGAGCCGGAGGGCCTCGACACAGAAGAAATGTATCTCCAGGGTATGTCCTCTTCCCTGCCGGAAGACGTGCAGCAGGCATTCTACGAAACGATCGAGGGTCTTGAAAACATTGAAATTGTAAGGCCTGCGTATGCGATCGAGTATGACTGCATCGATCCGACGGCGCTGGATCATTCCCTGCATTACAAGGATATCGACGGCCTGTTCTGCGCCGGGCAGTTCAACGGCAGCTCCGGGTATGAGGAGGCTGGTGCACAGGGTCTGATGGCCGGCATCAACTGCGCCCTGTCTTTGCAGGGCAAGGAACCGCTGGTGCTCGCGCGCAACGAAGCGTACATCGGCGTGCTGATCGACGACCTGGTGCTCAAAGGCACGAATGAGCCCTACCGCATCATGACCTCCCGCGCAGAGTACCGTATCCTGCTTAGGCAGGACAATGCGGATGTGCGCCTGACGGAAAAGGGCTATAAGGCCGGGCTTGTGACCGAAGAGCGTTACCAGAGATATCTTGCCAAGCGCGAACGCGTGCAGGCGGAGGAGGAGCGGCTGCGGACGACAGAACTTCTGCCGGGACAGCTCGACGACTTCTTTGCTGCGCATGACATGCCGCCCGCAAAGAACAAGTACACATTGGCAGAACTGATCAAACGCCCGGGGCTCGACTACAGAGCGATTGCCGAGCTCGATCCGGACCGCCCTGCACTTTCCGATCATGAGATCACGCAGGCGGAAGTCGAGATCAAATACGAAGGCTACATTGACAAGCAGCTGCGGCAGATCGAGCGGTTTAGAAAGCTGGAAGAGAAGGAACTGCCGGCGGATGCGGAGTATGAGTCGATCCGCGGCCTGCGCATTGAGGCAGCGCAGAAACTGGCGGCGATGCGGCCGAAGACGCTTGGCATGGCGTCCCGGATCTCCGGGGTTTCCCCTGCTGATATCCAGGTCCTTCTGATCTGGCTGGAGCAGCGGAAGCGTCAGGCATAAGGAATCGCCGACCGACAGAGATCAAATCGATAAAAGGTAAAATATGGAAAGATTAGAGAAATTCCTGACAGAACGCTTTGGCGAGAAACGCGCAGCCAAACTGGTTGACCGCTTCAGTAAATATATGGAAATGACGCTCGACTGGAATGAGAAAGTCAATCTGACGTCTATCACCGAACCGGCCGAATTCGTTGAAAAGCATTACCTTGACTCTCTCTCCGTCATGGACAGCTATGAGATCGAGGATGCGGAGAAGATCATTGATATTGGAACGGGCGGCGGGTTCCCGGGCATTCCCCTTGCGATCGTTTTCCCGGAGAAGAAGTTCACACTGGTTGATTCGCTCGACAAGCGCATGAAGATCGTGCAGCAGATGGCAGATGAGATCGGGCTGAAGAATGTCACGACCGTGCACGGACGCGCGGAGGATCTTGGCCAGAGCAAGCAGTACAGAGAGAAGTTTGATCTGTGCGTCTCCCGTGCAGTCGCCAATCTCTCTACACTCTCCGAGTACTGCCTGCCGTTCGTAAAGGTAGAAGGGTCATTCATTGCGTTCAAAGGACCGGATGCCGAAGAAGAAGCCATGGATGCAGAGAATGCGATCATGGAACTGGGCGGTGCGCTGGCGGATATCGAAGAGGCTGGTCTGTTCATGGATGACGGCACAGATCTGCTGGCGGATGTCGGGCACATGCTGGTGCATATCGACAAGGAGTCCAAGACACCTAAGAAGTATCCGCGCAAGGCGGGCACACCCTCCAAAAATCCTTTGAAATAGAGGGTTCTGTTCATTATTCAGGAGGATGTTTCACGTGAAACACCCTCTTTTTAATACCTTCCTTAAAGCATGTTCGTACTGCTCATGGGCAGTAATGTTTCACGTGAAACATTTGCCTGGATCAAAGCAGGCTTAAACTTTGTTAAGAATAGCGTTTCACGTGAAACATTGTTTGATTAGAGGAAGCGATTACTATATAATCAATATGGATCGAAACGGGTCTGTGAATGAGAAAGATACTATATGAATAGAAGGAGGCATCCATGGGTAAATCAATAGCGATCTTCAATCAAAAGGGCGGCGTTGGGAAAACAACGACGAATATTAATCTGGCAGCGAGCCTTGCCATGAAAGGCAAGAATGTCCTTTTGCTTGACATCGACCCGCAGGGGAATACAACCAGTGGAGTTGGTATTTCCAAGAAGAGCCTGAAATACTCCACCTATGATCTTCTGATCGATGACGAACTGGACATCCATGACGTCATTCAGAAGACCAAAACTGAAAGGTTGGACCTGGTGCCGGCAGACGTATCGCTGGCAGGCGCAGAAGTGGAACTTGTGCAGCTTGAGCACAGAGAGAGCCGTCTGAAGAACCAGCTTGCAAAAGTGAAGGATGAATATGACTACATCTTCATCGACTGTCCGCCTTCGCTCGGCCTTTTAACGATCAACTCGCTGACCGCGGTTGATTCCGTTCTGATCCCGATCCAGTGTGAATACTACGCACTGGAAGGCGTGAGCCAGCTGATGAGCACAATCGAGCTTGTCAAGAAGAGCCTCAATCCGCATCTGGAGATCCAGGGCGTCGTCCTCAGCATGTTCGATGGACGTACCAATCTGTCGATCGCCGTCGTGGAAGAGGTCAAGAAATACTTCCGTGAAAAGGTCTACACGACTGTCATCCCGCGCAATGTCCGTCTGGCGGAGGCGCCGAGCTTCGGCATGCCGATCTTCCAGTACGATCCGCATTCCCGCGGCGCGGAAGCATACGATGAATTTGCTGACGAATTCCTAAGCCTGGAGGAGGAGTAGAGGATGGCTACAAAGAAAAGGAACACCGGACTTGGTAAAGGCCTGGATGCCCTCTTTGCAGATATTGAACCCGCCTCCGCCGAAACACCGGCAAAAGAAACAGCCGGCGGTGTTGAAACAATCAGCATAGATGCAATCAAACCAAATGCAGCGCAGCCCAGAAAGACCTTCGACAAAGAGAAGCTCGAAGACATGGCTGCATCGATCAAAGAGCATGGGATCATCCAGCCGATCATCGTGCGTCCTTCCGGCAAAGGCTATGAGATCGTTGCGGGAGAACGCCGCTACCGTGCAGCGCGTGCAGCCGGACTGAAAGAAGTTCCGTGCATTGTACGGGAACTGACTGACCGGGAGAATATGCTCTTTGCGATCATCGAGAATATGCAGCGTGAAGATCTCAACCCGATCGAAGAAGCGGAAGGTCTCCACTCGATGGCTGAAACCTATAATTTAACACAGGAAGAAATTTCCAAATCGGTCGGCAAGAGCCGCCCCTACATCACGAACTCTCTCCGTCTGCTCAATCTGGAGCCGGAGGTGCTCGAAATGGTTCGGAAGGGTGATCTTTCTGCCGGACATGGCCGTACCCTTCTCGGCTGCGCAGATGCGGCGAAGCAGATCCAGCTCGCAAAACGCGCTGTGAAAGAAGGTCTGTCTGTCCGCACGCTCGAAGCGCTCGTTGCGGGCAGACCTCTGCGCAAGCAGCCCCGTCCGCGTGCAAAGGATCCGAACATCGCTGCGATCGAGGAAGATCTCAAACGCAGCCTCGGCACAAAGGTCAAGCTTGTGAGCAACGGGAAAAAGGGAAAGATCGAGATCGACTACTATTCGCCGGAGGAACTGGAGCGCCTGCTCGAGATCCTGAAAAGCGAGTAATGCATGTACGATATGGCATGTACGATATGAAAAGAAAGAACAGAGAAACCACCACTCATAAGAGAAGAACGCGGGGAGCATCGCTCCTCGCTCTTTGCCTGTGCATCCTGCTCGGTCTGTTCATGACGGCCTGCGCACCATCTGGTGATGACGGCACGGAAGCATCGGCTGATGCGGGATCTGCCGCGCCGCACCAGGATACGATCAAAGGCACGGCGATCGACAAATGGCAGGACAGTTATCTGATCAGCGAACGTGACAACGAACCGCATCCGGTCAAGGTGAGATTCACTTCCATTGATACTGATCAAGCTGCAGTACAGGAACAGATCGACGCCTATAATGTTTCCGCGACCGGGCAGATGATCCCGGCGCTGGATGACCCGCAATATGTCTATCACATTGCGCACTACGAGGTCTCCTTCCCGTCGGACTATCCGGACGGCGATTACGGCATCACCCAGGTGGCGCCGCAGTTCTCGATCTGCGACGGTGACGGCGACGATGTGATCACGGTCGGCAACACCAACTACAGCGGACTGACCCAGACCTTCGAGATCGGTTACCAGCCGCGCGGATACGATTTCCATGCCGGTGATACGTACGAGGGTGCGATCGTGTATGTCATGGTCAACGGGTACGATGGATACCGGATCGTGGAAACCGCGCCCGCCGCGGGCGGGGAAGAAGAACCCCATTACTATCTGACGCATTAATGGTTTCACAAGTCACAAAACGTATATCGCAAATAGGCGATGCAATAGCGGAGAGAACGGCTGCGCGCATCGCACAGAACAATATAGCAGGGACACGAATAAGGAAGAAAGCGAGAAAAAGATGAGTGTTTTAATCAGGCGATATGAGCCAAATGACATAATTCCTGTTATGTCGATCTGGAATCAGATCGTCGAAGACGGGGAGGCATTCCCCCAGACAGCGCCTCTTTCGCAGGAAGAGGCAGAGCGATTCTTCGGGACGCAGAATGACACGACGGTCGCGGAGAAGGACGGCGAGGTCGTGGGCTTTTATATCCTCCACCCCAACAACGTCGGACGGTGCGGCCACATCGGCAATGCGAGCTATGGCGTCCGGGACGGACTGCGCGGGCAGGGAATCGGCCGGCGTCTGGTCGAAGATTCATTGCAGCGCGGTCATGAGCTCGGCTATAAGATCATGCAGTTCAACGCGGTCGTCGACTGCAACCCGGCACTCGCTCTTTATAAGGAACTCGGGTTCATCGAGCTTGGAACGATCCCCGGCGGATTCAACTATAAGGACGATCATTACGAGGACATCCACCTGATGTATCACCTTCTGTAGGCCGGTGTGCCCGGAAAAGACACGTGATCGCTTGAAGCGATTCTCCGTTATGTCGTTCATCGCAAATAGGCGATGTATATTGGAAAATAAGCAATTCAAGACCGGCCCCGCAGGACCGGTCTTTTCTTTCCTATTCAATTTTAAGTCTAGTCTGCGACATACTCGAGGATGTCTCCTGGCTGGCAGTCCAGCACTTTGCAGATGCCCTCGAGAGTCGAGAAACGGATGGCGCTCACCTTTCCGGTTTTGAGCTTTGACAGGTTGACGTTGCTGACGCCGACTCCATCCGCAAGTTCATTGAGCGACATCTTGCGGTCCGCCATGACGCGGTCCAGTCTTAATACGATTGCCATGTCGATACTCCCTTCATTTTTTTCACATTTCGAGGTCCGGATTAAACCGTCTCGTCGGATTCGGTCTGAAGCAAGACACCGTAGCGGAAGACCGTGTAGATGGCTGCGAAGATGAGGCCGGCGAGGAGGGCTTCGATCAGGCCGTAGCTGAGCAGTACGTAGATGGTGCCGATGATGGCGCAGACCTTGATGCGGCCGGTGATGCTTTCTGTAAAGGGGGTGTCGCCGTTCTCGATCTCACGGAAGGTTCTCCAGACATACCGGAAGATGATGGCGAGGATCACACAGCCGATGCAGGAGATGATGAGTCCGGCGACGATGGCCCACTGTTCGTTGGCGGCATGTTCGACCGCCCTGAGGAACTCGTCCTTCTCGCTGGAAGTCATGAAACTCTCCAGTTTGTTGTCGCTCATGATGATGTTCCAGTGCTGCGGCGCGACCGCCATGATGACCGCTGCGAGTGCACAGAGGCCGGCGCCGACGTAGTTGCAGACCTCGAAGATCTTGGAGACGATGCGCAGGATTTTGCTGCGCTTTTTCAGGTTGGTCAGTTCGATCTGTTTGCTTTCATTGAGGCTGGTTGTGTTCATGTTGGTGTTCATATTGTTTTCCATGACTAAGCTCCTTTGCTGTAAGTGCCTTTGCTGTAGTGGATGGAAGATCTTCTTTACAATCCTTATTATACATACCGGTTTATCTTTGTCAACAACTTTTTATCGTTTATCATTAAATATTTTCTAATATCGTTAAATAATACATCTTTTACATAAAAAGAGACGCCGCCTGGAGCACCGGCAGCGTCTTGAGAGTTTACTATATGTAGTGTTATTTCCAGTGAAATCCCTTGTGCAGCCCCTTCTCCTTGTAGTCGATCGTGCCGACCCAGGTGAAGTCCGGGTACTCCTTGTCGAAGAAGATGCGGATGCCGTCGACGATCAAAATGTCTTCAAGAATCGCTTCGGCTGGCGGTTTTTCGTCCTGCCCGGCAGCGGGATCCGGCTGCAATTCTCCAGTAGGATCCGGCACAGGAAAGACCCGGATCGACAGATTGCAGCACCCCTGCGAGCGCACGCTGAACCGGAGAGCGTATCCCTCTTCTTTCAGTGCTGTGGCCGCAGCGCGTGCGGCGTCTGTCAGTTGGATCTTATGTGGTTTCATTTGTTGTGTTCGTTTTGTTACTTGTTTAAGTACACCTTCGGCAGTCTCTGCCCGAATGCGCAGGTGATCTCGTAGTTGATGGTGCCGGTGGCCGCGGCGATGTAGTCGGCGGTCACGGAGAGCGTCTGCCCTTTCTGCGGGCCGTCTTCCGCTGCGGGTGCGCTGCCCATGATGATGACCTCATCCCACACTTTGACGTTCGGGATGTCGGTGACGTCGATCATGCACTGGTCCATGCAGATGTTGCCGGCGATCGGCGCGTAGCGGCCGTCCACGATGACCTTGGCGCTGCCGGAGTACGGGCGCGGATAGCCGTCCGCATAGCCGAGGGCGATGGTCGCGATGACGCTGGGCCGTTTGGCGATGAACTTTCTGCCGTAGCCGCACGAGTAGCCGGTCGGGACCTGCTTGACCTTGATGATGTTGGCCTTGACGCTCATAACAGGCTTTATGTCGAGCTGTGCGCGGTCCACTTCGTCGGACGGGTACTGGCCGTACAGGATGATGCCCGGACGCACAGCGTCAAACCACACTTCCGGGATCTCCATGATGGCGGCGCTGTTGGCGATCATCTTCATGGGAAGCTTCACGCCGGCCTGTTCGATGGCTTCCGTCAGCTTGCGGAATCGCTTTGCCTGCTGTTTGGAAAACGTTTTGTCCTCCGCATCGGCTGTCGCAAAGTGCGAGAAGATGCCGGCGATCTCGAGGAACGGCAGGCTGTCGATCTGTTTGATCTCCTCCACCGCTGCATTGATGGCGCGGGACGTGTCACACATCCAGCCGATACGGCCCATGCCGGTATCGGAGGCGAGGACGCAGCGGACCACTTTCGGTACGCCGACGTCGTTCGAGTCGGTGGCAGCGTCGGACAACGCTTTGGCGGCGCTGAAGTCGTCTACGACGGGCGTGATGTCGTACTGGATGATGGTATCTGCGTTGACATCGGGCGTAAGGCCGAGACACAGGATCTCGTCCCGGATGCCGGCCTGCCGCAGCTCGATGGCCTCGTGCAGGGTCGCGATGGCGAAGGCATGCACGCCCTCTTCCTGCAGGACCCTGGCGCATTCGACGGCGCCGTGGCCGTACGCATCGGCTTTGATGACGCCGTAGATCTTGCGGTCTTCCCCGACTTTGGCCCGGATGTTTCTGATGTTATAGCGGAGGGCGTCGAGATCGATCTCCGCCCAGACAGTGCGTAATGCTTCTTTGTACATAGCGATTCCTCGATAGACTTGCAAAACTACAGTGAATGTTCGCCGTGCGGGCATCCGGCAGGTGCGCCGGGTGCTGCGTTACTTCCTTTTTAGTATACAACAAAGCGCCCCCGCAGGAGCGCTTTATCAATAATTTCCATTTATGCCGTCAACAGATGGCGTTTTCTTTGCCGTTGCGTGATCGGATGCTGTTAGATCAGCGGGGTGCGGTAGATGATGTCCTCTCTTGCCGGACCGTTGCTGACGAAGGTGATCGGGTAACCGAGCTGGCGCTCGATCTCGTTGACGTATTCCTGGCACTCGACGGGCAGTTCTTCGAACTTGCGGATGCCGGTGATGTCGCACTTCCAGCCTTTCATCATCTTGTAGACGGGCTTGCAGTGCATGAGCTCGGTGGTGTGCGGCATATCCTGGATGACTTCGCCGTCCTTCTCGTAACCGACGCAGAGCGGGATCTCATCGAGGTAGCCGAGCGGATCGAGAACGGTCAGGGCGACGTCTGTCGCACCCTGCAGCATGCAGCCGTAGCGGGATGCCACGCAGTCGTACCAGCCGACCCTTCTCGGACGGTGTGTGGTGGCGCCGTATTCGCCGCCGTCGCCGCCGCGGTTTCTCAGCTCTTCCGCCTCATCGCCGAAGATCTCGGTGACGAAGTCGCCGCCGCCGACGGAAGACGAATACGCCTTGGTGACCGCGATGACCTGCTTGATCTCGTACGGCGGGATGCCCGCGCCGGGGCCGCCGAAGCCGGAGATGGTGTTGGAGCTGGTGACCATCGGGTAGATGCCGTGGTCCATGTCCTTCATGGTGCCGAGCTGTCCTTCGAGCAGGATCTCCTTGCCTTCCTTCAGCGCCTTGTGCAGGTACAGCGCGGTGTCTGCCACGTACGGACGGATCATCTCGCGGTACTTGAGGAGTGTTGCGAAGACTTCATCAGGCTCCAGCTTGGGCTGGTGATACAGGTGCTCGATCAAGGTGTTCTTGATGGTGCAGACGTTCTCGACGCGTTCGCGCAGCGCCTTTTCATTCATGAACAGCTCCTTGACCTGGAAGCCGATTTTGGCGTATTTATCGCTGTAGCAGGGCGCGATGCCGCTCTTGGTGGAGCCGTACGCTTTGCCCGCAAGGCGAGCTTCTTCGTAGCCGTCCAGCAGGATGTGATACGGCATGACGATGTGCGCTCTGTCAGAAACGAGCAGCTTGGGCTGCGGAACACCCTGCTCCACGAGGCTTTCTATCTCTTCGATCAGCTTCGGGATGTTGAGCGCAACGCCGTTGCCCAGCACGCAGGTGGTCCGCTCGGAGAAGATGCCCGAGGGGAGCATGTGCAGGGCGAACTTGCCGTACTTGTTTTTGATGGTGTGGCCGGCGTTGCTGCCGCCCTGAAAACGGATGACGATATCGGCGTTCTCCGCCAGCATATCGGTGATCTTGCCTTTGCCTTCGTCGCCCCAGTTGGCGCCGACGATCGCTTTAACCATGTTGATTCCTCCTGTAGTTGTTTGTTTGTTGGTTTCTTTCCTATTCGCATTGGCGGGGCTGCATTTGCTGCCTGCCGGCCGCCGGGATTTTACACGTTGATCGCAGCGGTCATGCCGAGCGATGCCTCATTCTCCTTAAGGATCGGAGCTACGACTTCATCCAGATAATCCTGGGTCTGCATCGCGGCGCAGCCGATGAAGTTCTTCGGGTCCATGATGGCGTCGAGCTGTTCTTTGCTCATGCCGAAGGCCGGGTCGGCGGCGATGCGCTCGATCAGGTCGTTGGCGGCGCCTTCCTCTTTGACGCGCTTGCCGGCTGCCATGGAGTGGACGCGGATGCGTTCGTGGAGCTCCTGTCTGTCGCCGCCCGCTTTGACAGCGTCCATGAGGATCATCTCGGTGGCCATGAAGGGCAGTTCGCTCATGAGGCGCTGCTCGATGACTTTCGGATAGACGACCATGCCGGCGGTGATGTTAATGTAGAGCTCCAGGATGCCGTCGACAGCGAGGAACGCTTCGGGCACGGACAGACGCTTGTTGGCGCTGTCGTCGAGGGTTCTCTCAAACCACTGGGTGCTCGCGACGATCGCCGGGTTGAGGGCATCGCTGATGACGTAGTCCGCGAGGGATGCCATACGCTCGGAGCGCATCGGGTTTCTCTTGTACGCCATGGCGGAGCTGCCGATCTGGTTCTTTTCAAACGGCTCTTCGACCTCTTTGAGGTGCTGCAGGAGCCGGACGTCGTTGCTGAATTTGTGCGCGCTCTGGGCGATTCCCGAAAGAACGTTCAGGACGCGGCTGTCCACTTTGCGGCTGTAGGTCTGCCCGGAGACCGGGTAGCATGCTTCGTAGCCCATCTTCTTGGCGATGAGGCCGTCGAGCTGCTTGACCTTCGCGTAATCGCCTTCGAACAGCTCCAGGAATGTGGCCTGGGTGCCGGTCGTGCCCTTGCTGCCGAGGAGCTTCAGGTCGCCGAGGATGTGGTCGACGTCGGTCAGGTCCATGACCAGCTCGTTGATCCACAGGGTGGCGCGCTTGCCGACCGTGGTGGGCTGGGCTGCCTGGAAGTGCGTGAAGCCGAGCGTGGGCAGGTCTTTATACTTGGCCGCAAACTCCGAAAGCTGCGCGATGGCGTTGATCAGCTTCTTTCTGACCAGCGTGAGCGCCTCGTGCATCAGGATGAGGTCGGTGTTGTCGCCGACGTAGCAGCTGGTCGCGCCGAGGTGGATGATGCCCTTTGCTTTGGGGCACTGCACGCCGTATGCGTACACGTGGCTCATGACGTCGTGGCGGACGATGGCTTCGCGCTCCTTGGCAACGTCGTAGTTGATGTCATCGACGTGTGCCTTGAGCTCCGCGATCTGCTCATCGGTGATGTCCAGGCCGAGTTCCTTTTCGGACTCCGCCAGGGCGATCCACAGTCTGCGCCAGGTCGTGAACTTCTTCTCGGGCGAGAAGATGTATTTCATCTCTTTGCTGGGGTAACGTTCGGAAAGTGGGCTTTTGTATTCTTTCATCAGGTCCTCCCTATTGATAGAAGAAACTTAGGTGCGGCCGGAGTTTTTTGCTGCGGGCTGTTCGAAACGCCCTTCTCCGGCATTTTAGCACATACACAATAAGTATATCATTGCGATTCCAATGGGTCAACGCAAGTCGCGGAGCGATTCCAAACAAGCAGAGAAACGGCACCCCCGGATGCTGGCGATGGTATGCGGTTGTCGAAGTTGCGCAGGGGGCGTCTTTTTAAAAAAGTGTGTCAGGGAAGCGGTTTTGAATCTATTTGTCACACATTCTGGCGGTTAAGTCAATCATGAACAGGAGATTGTTTGCAGCAGAGTTTACGAGAAATAGCTGGGGGGAGATTTATGTAAACAACAGGGCCCGGTGTGATTGCGAGATTTGCCGCATGCTGGAAAAAAGGTGTGACAAAAGGGGTGAAAATCATTGAGTAGACATTACATTTTGGAGAAGACGCCCCCTGCCTCGCGGCAGATAGAATGATGAGCGGCAGATTGAATGATGATAGACTGCGGCCGGCATTCCATCTGTACGATCTGCATAAAATGCCGGAATCGCATTGACAATCCGCAGAATGTCTTTATAATTAGCATATGTGGGGCTTTCCCGGAAATCACGGTGAAGGTGACCACAATATGTAGAGAAAGAGCGATTACGTGCAAAGCATCGCACAGCACATACAAGGAGGAATAACATGAGCGTACAGATCACGGGCAATGCATCCCCGGAAGAAGCACAGGCTTACGTCGATTACCTGCAGGAAAAGTACAACCGCAAACTGGAGAGCCTCGACATCCAGCTCGACGGTGAATTCGCGGACCTCAACTACAAGTTCGCCAGCGCGCCTTTTGAGCGCATCCGCCGCATTACCGGATATCTGGTAGGCACCATGGATCACTGGAACGATGCGAAGAAGGCGGAGGAAGCCGACCGCGTCAAGCATTTCAGCGTCGAGGACAGCGTCAGCGACATGGAACAGCTCTAAAACAAAACCGCCGGATCGGGAAACTCCCGGGGCCGGCGGCTTTTCATATCTCCGCGTGAGGTTTATTCCCACCTCTCTGGCTGCTGCACTTTGGTGCCGGCTGGAGGGGTGTTTTTTTACCTGTGATTATCGCGCATGCGTTGTCTGCTATTTGCTCAGCCAGCCGAGCAGTTCGTCGCACGCTGCTTCGGACTCACCGGATGCGGTGAAGGTGCCGAGGTAATCATTGCTGATAAAGAAGACCTGCTTTTCTACGAGGCCGATTCCCTGCACGGTCATCGAAGTCACCAGTGCATCGACCTCCTCGCCGGCGATCGTCGCCGTGGACTTGGTGATCGAGACATCCGCGAATCCCGCATCTTCATACATCTTCGTCATGTAGCTGATGGTCGCGTCGTTGACATCGTCGATGCCGTTGGAGCCCGGCGCGTAGCTGACGGTCAGGTTGACGTTGTTCAGCGGATTGGCGCTGTCAGCCACCTGCATATCGATGAAGGTGCTGCCGCTCTTGAGCGCTTCCGTGACAGCATCGTTGTCTACGACATCGCTGACACTCTGGTTGGCCTGGCGCCGCGGCCTCTTCCTCTTCACTGCCGGACGAACCGCAGCCGAACAGCCCAAGTGCGAGCATCATGACGAGCATAACAGGCAGGAATTTACGAAGGTGTTTCATGGTAGTTCTCCTTGTAAGATGCATAAATGCTAAGCCGAAAACTGTGATGCGGCCGTTCTGCTGCCTTCCGGCACAGTGCACGGGAACGGCAGGATCAGCACACTTTCAGTATAGCACAAATGCCGGCCGCAGGATTATTCCCCGGACTCGTCTTCGCCGGTTCTTTCGGGGATCTCTTCCTGGACTCTGTTGCCCTGTTTGGCTTCGCGCACGTCTTCGTAGTGGCTGACGACCATGGTCGCGCTGATGTCGCCGAAGACGTTGAGGCCGGTACGACCCATGTCGAAGATACGGTCGACGCCCGCGACGAGTGCGATGCCTTCAACAGGCAGGCCGACGCTCTGCAGGACCATCGCCAGCATGATCATGCCCGCGCCCGGTGTGCCGGCGGTGCCGATCGAGGCGAGGATCGCGGTCACGACGATGGTGATCATCTGCGGGATTGTCAGGTTGATGCCGTAGCAGGTCGCGATGAACACGCAGCAGACCGCCTGGTAGATCGCGGTTCCGGACATGTTGATCGTCGCGCCGAGCGGCAGGACGAAACTGGCTACCGCCTTGCGGCCGCCCATGTCCTCCACGCATTCCATGGAGACCGGCAGTGTGCCGATGGAGGATGTGCTGGAGAACGCGAAGGCGAATGCCGGGGCAGCGCCTTTCAGGAACTTCTTCGGGCTGATCCGCCCCAGTGCAGTGACGACAGCCGGGTAGACGAGCAGTCCCTGCAGTGCGTAGCAGATGTAGGCCGTGAGCAGGACCATCGCCAGCGAACCGAGGACCTGCGGACCGTTGACCGCTACGACAGGAGTGATCAGGCAGAAGACTGCGATCGGGGTCATCTTGATGATGCCGCGCATGATGACCATGAAGACTTCATAGCAGCTGTCGATCCAGGTCATGAACGGATCTGCTTTCTCTCCCGCCACGATGATGCCGAAGCCGATGAACAGTGCGATGCAGATGATCTGCAGCATGGTGGACTCGGCCATGGGCTGGAACAGGTTGGACGGGAAGATGTTGACGATCGTGTCGATGAAACTCGACTGCTCGGCTGCTTCATACGCCAGATCCGAGACTTCCAGTGTCGCGTAGGTGCCCTTCATGATGTTGGATACCACGAGACCGATGACCAGCGCGATCGCTGTGGTGGAGAAGAAGAACACCAGCGTGCGGATGCCGATGGTGCGGATTTTCTTCATGTCCTGCAGCGAGACAACGCCCGAGATCATCGAAGTCAGAACGATCGGAACGACGATGAACTTCAGCAGATTAAGGAAGATCGTGCCGATCGGGTTCAGGTAGGTCTGTGCAAAATCCTCCCACCCGAGGGCCATGAAGACAAGTCCTGCGATAATGCCCAGCCCCAGTGCTGTGAAGATCTGGAGCGGCAGGGATTCGTTGAGCTTTTTTAACATAGAGGCCTCCTTGCCTTTTGCTTGTGATAAGGAATCGCTCTGTCTCAGGACGTACGCACAAGCCCCTTGATCATACGGGCAATGCATTGCGGACAGAGCATTTGCCGCCTTTCGGGCGGACCGCCCATAGAATATCACATCAACCGGGGCTTGTCATTAAAATTGTATGCAATCTATGCGGCTCCGGTGCAGGACGTATGTGGCTGCAGGAAAACATGCGGGCTGTGTGCTGAGAAAAAACAGTTCGGTTTTTGGGCGGTCTGTGGTATGATAGTGCTTGCACAGGGCAGCGCCCGGTGCGCAATACGATGTGGCCCCGTAGCTCAGGGGATAGAGCACTGCTCTCCGAAGGCAGGTGTCGCGCGTTCGAATCGCGCCGGGGTCACCATCAATATGAAAAACGCTGAAGGATTGCCTTCAGCGTTTTTTCTGTGCAGAGATTCTAAAACCGCGTTCCCTCGCGGAACTCGCGCTCGCTGTAGCGGGTCACGGCCAGATCCAGGAAATACTGCGCGGCCGGGGACAGGTGCTCCATCGACGGCACCAGGATGCCGATCGTTTCCGTCAAGGAGGGATCGAGCGGCAGCACGGCGACGAGGTCTTTCCAGTTGAGCGTATTCATGCGGTTGGTGATCGTCATGCACATGTCACGGGACACCATCATCATGAGGGAGTGCGGCTCCTTGGCAACGAACTTGGTCTGCCAGCTGACGCCGAGGGAGCGGAGGCGCGGGGCGACTTCGTGGTCGCGGCCGAGCTCGGACAGCGCGACATCTTTTTCTTCTTCCAGCAGAGAGAGCGGGTACAGGGATCCGGCCGCCATCGGATGGGACAGCGGGAGCACGGCCACAAGATCATCCGTGGCCAGCGGCGTCCAGTCGTACGGCGTGCCCGCCGCATCCGCGATGAAGGCCATGTCCACGCTTCGCTCCTCTACCCAGCTGTACATGTCTTCCCAGGAACCTTCGCGCAGCGCAAAGGTGACGCCGGGGTGCTCGTCCTGGAACCGCTGGATCAGCACCGGGAACCAGTGCAGGGCGATACTGGGATAGGCCGCGATCGTCAGACGCCCGGCCAGAAGGCCGTTGAGGTCCGCCGCGGTCTGGTAGAGCTTTTCTTCCTGCGCGAGGATGTCCCTTGCGATCGGCATCAGCGTAAGACCGCCCGAAGTGAGTGCGACGCCGGTGCGGCTTCTGACAAGAAGCTCGGTATCGAGTTCTTCCTCCAGTGCTTTGATCAGCTGGCTGATCGCGGAAGACGTGTAGCCCATTTCTTCGGCGGCTTCCTTTATAGTGCCTTTCTCGGCAGCAGTGACAAATGCGCGGTATCTGACGGTATCCATAGTGTGGTCTCCTGCGGAAAATACTGATAGTTAAGTTTAACTTAATAATATATTAAAAACCAGTAGATTTACTTATCTATTCGAAAAAGATATATTTGAGTTGCAAGAGAGAGAACGACAGAAGACCATTCAATCAATTCATTGCAGATCAACCGATAAAAGGAGGAAGCGTCATGGAAAACAACTTTGCATTCAAGAGCACAGTCATCGCTCTGGTCGCTTATGTTGGTATGTCCCTGTTCATCATCCTCTAAGTAACGCAGACAATAAGATCGGGAACCATACATAGATAATGAAAAGACGGACGTTCCGGTGAACTAGTCAAGCAAAAGTAGACAGATTAAAAAATCTAACCAAAGCCCTGTTCAAGCCTGTATTGGACAGGGCTTTTGTATTGCAGAGCATACGCAGGCCTCTCGTTGTTGTAGTACGTAAC
>Ga0129307_1000979_pt1 | contig 36304 bp, 27 predicted proteins | sample P1105metagenome_FD_94437 | JGI IMG/M metagenome (GOLD analysis project Ga0129307, IMG submission 94437) | Capybara group fecal microbial communities from Wisconsin, USA - P1105 metagenome | ecosystem: Host-associated > Mammals > Digestive system > Large intestine > Fecal | place: USA: Wisconsin...
TAAGATTGATGTGAGCCATAATCGTTCTCCTTTCAGGCATGTGTTGTTATGGGCAACAACATCTTACCTGAAGTTGAACCTTATGGCTCGTTGTTCTTTTTACACCATTATAAGGGCGTTACCATTTATCATCGAGTGCAAACCCTGTCAAGCAGGACAGAACAGTCGTTAAAAACGGTATTCTGCAAGCATAGGCGTGTGTATTGCTGCCGAATGGGCGGTGCGGCTATTAGAAATAAGAAAACATCAGCAGCCGTGCTCCAAACGATACGGAGCGTGGTTGCTGATGTTTGTCTGTTTTTTTCCGTTTGTCCTCGCGAGATGAAAATCACAAGAAAGTCACAAGAAAATAAATCGAAACAAATTAAGCTATACCAATGCTTTGCGTCTTTCATTCAGAAACGCTCGCAAGGAAATCACAAGAAAACTGTTTAGCGCTTGATTACTTCTCCCAGCTTATCCATAATCAACTGGAGTTTGGTAAAGAAAGCTTCGCTTGTGACAGAGACGTGGTATTTTGTCGCTCGGCCGGAGCCATGTTTTTGAATCAGGTTCAATGTGAGCAGTTTGGGAACGATAATTTTTCTTATTTTATAATCAGTTAACGAGGTGCTCTCTTGAATATTGTTAATCGATAATGCTGAGTTTGCTTTTATCACGACGCGCAGAACGTTTTTCTCGTCCTCGGATAATTCAGGGTAGGAAGAAGCTAAATCGATATTCCATACTCTCAGTTCTGTTCGTTCCAAGTTTGTTTCTATTTCGGGCCGCCTGAACTGATTGCTTTCCGCTGATTTGAAAATCATGGGGCCGCCCATTCCCTGACGTTCTGATGCGCCAATCAAGCGAAACATTTTCATGATGATTTCGTTTCGAGGGCGCGAGTCGCCGCCGATGACGAATTGATTGGGCGAGACAAGCATTTTGCCTGGGTTTTTGAAGCTGAAAAAACCGTCTTTGACGTCGATTCTAGTCGTTGGCAGTCCTAAATCGTAATCAGCGTGTGCCAGCATGTTTACAAGACATTCGCGCAGTGTTTCGTCAAAATCTGGCACTGGGCCACGCCGGTTCTTTTCGTCAAGAGCGAACGAACTTAGCGAAAGCGCGCGGAGTTTGGCGTCAACTTGCAAATAAAATCGAAAGAGGTTCATCTCGTCGTTGCCAAGCTCGTCGTCGGTGACGCGATCGATCCAGCGTGGACTATTTCCTCTTCGATCAAAGTAGTCTACGTGATAGTGCGGGTATAGTTCTTTTATCGAATTGCTTTTTCCGAGGAAAAGAAGCGTTCCCTTTTTGATTTTGAGCTCTCCAGACACACGGTCATGAGAGCAGGCGCCGATTTCGGTGAGAAAAAGTGCGTCAGTCATTGAGACGTAATCCTTTTTCGGAAAACGCGAGTGTACCATTGACTTGAAGAGAGCAAGGGATTCCGCGTCTAGGTCGTTGATCGTAAAATGTTTGGCAATGAGCGTATCTTGTCCTGATGAGGCGTTTCTCAGTAAGGACTGCAACTCTTCATACGTTGCCTTGCGGTCTCCATCTCCCGTACGGATATATGTTTCTTCAATTTTCCCATTGATGTAGACAGGCTTTTTTCTTTCAGGCGCTTCGGGAACGTAAACGATGACGACAGAATGCCCCTCAATCTCATAGATATTGACATCGTCATTGCCGATGTTGCGGTAATTGACTTTTGACGTGTTAGAAAGTTGGTCCCATAAACTGCGCAATAGTTTATCTACATTGCTCACGCCGACGATGACATTCTGCGGTTGGGCCTCTTTCACACCAAGGATAACAAAACCGCCTGATGTGTTGGAGAACGAAGAATAACTTTCCCAGAACGCTCGCGGTAGCTCAGAAGCTGTTTTTAATTCAATATAGTGCTTTTCACGTATGTTTAAGAGCCATTCTTTCAGGTTCTTTACATCTGTAAGTGATTTTAGTTCATGCGAGTTCATGTAAAACGCCTCCAATGTTGGCGAATTATGAGTAAAAATATGCTATTACTAAAAATATTATACCATTCTATCACTTGTATTGGCAAACAGGCACGTAATCTTGCTAAAAACTGATGAATGCGACAACGCTAAATGAAAAAGCACGTCCGAGATGGAAACGCTGGCGGTATGCGAAGAGGAATGGTTGCTCGTCGCGCTCGGCGTGCGGATTGCAGTCGAGTTTCGGCTTGGGGAACGATAACACCTCGGCTGCCGCGCTTCCTGTGATACGGAGTGCGGCGGCTTACGATAGGGGATAGCCAGTGCTTCCTTTGAGCCTCTGGGGCTTTGTGTCAGAGCATCATGTCGGGAATCTTGTAAACATCAGTTGGCGAAAACTCGTATAGACAGGACGAAAATACATGTTATACTCAAAGCATGATTTAATTTTTTATATTAGGAGGGGTTTAGTTATGAAGAAAAAAATGGTTCTTTTCGCTGCCGTGTTTGCTCTGTTCGCTTCCGCTGCCTGCGCCGCTGTCAACGAGGCCGGTCTTCCGAAGCTGGAAGAGGTGATGAATAAATACTCACCGGAACAGTTCGTCGAGTTTGCGTTCGGTCCGATCGGCACGATGAAGACGCGCGACGACAAGGAGATCCCCGCAGTTGCGTATGGCGTGAAGTACAATACCGACTTTTTCCTCAAGACGTTCGCGCCGGAAATGAAAGCCGCGATGGACGGCGTTTTCCCCGCTCCTGCAAAGTACCGCTACAAGGACGAGCCTCAGCGCCGCATCCGCGATTACTACGCGGGGCGTGAATTCAAGGACATTTACGATCACAGACGCGACAACTACACGCTGACCGACGGCAAGTACTCGGCGCTGGTCTATTCGCTCACGCGCGACGAGTGGAACACCGATCCGGGACGCAAGCTCAGCGGCCTGTTCGACAAATTCTTCCGCAAGTTCTACGAAGTGCCCATCGAGTTCGATATCTATCTGCTCGACGAAAAGGGCGAAGAGCTCGATCAGGTGAACACGGAGCAGAAGCATTTCTTCTTCTTCGGCTACTACCGCTGGGCGATGGCGCCGTACCTGTTCAGCAACACGATGCGCATCGACGCGTGGCACGGCGCTGACGAGACGGCTATGACGCCCTGGTGGCTGCCGCTTGAGGGGATCGACGCCGAGACGCTGGCGAAGACAAAGTCCGTGCGCGTGGAAGTGTTCTATCCCGAAAACCGCTGACGGCAGCGCTGTTTTTTGTAACATCGGAGTTTGATATTGGCTCATTTTCAAGGAGATGAACAAGACCATGAGAAAACGTTTTCTGACCGCGCTCCTGCTGATCGGCCTGGCGATCCCCGCCTGGGGCGCGCTGAGCGATAACGATTTCCACAAGCTGTGCCGCAAGGGGAGCGCAGACGAGATCACCGCGGCGCTCAAAGACGGCGCGAATCTCGAAGCGCGCAACAAGCGTGAAGAAACGCCGCTGATGACGGCTGCCGCCTACAACACGCTTGAGGCCGTGAAGGCGCTGCTGGCCGCCGGTGCTGACGCCAACGCTGCGGGCAAAAGCGGGCAGACGGCCCTGATCGCCGCAGCAACCAACAAAGAAGCGGCCATCGCCGCCGAGCTGCTGAAAGCCGGCGCCCGTGTCGACGAGCGCGCCAAGGGCGGCATCACCGCGCTGATGGGCGCGGCTGCGAACAAATATCCCGAGATCGTGAAAACGCTGCTGGACGCCGGTGCTGACGTGAACGCTGCCGCCGACAATGGCGTCACGCCGCTGATGGCCTGCGCGGGCAGTTCCGCTGTGCCCGAGATGATCAAAATGCTTCTGGACGCGAAGGCGGACGTCAACGCCGCTGACCAGAAAGGCCGCACGGCGCTGATGGCCGCTGCCCGCAACCGCAAGGCAGCGCCCGAGACGATCGAGCTGCTTTTGAAAAGCGGGGCAAAGCGTGACGCTGCCGATGCCGAAGGCCTGACCGCCCTGGGCTATGCCGTCGATCGTGAGAACCTGCCGGCTGTCAAAGCCCTGATCGCCGCCGGCGCCGATCTGAAAGCCGTGCCCGCCGACAAGACGGCCGGCCTGTTTGAAGAATCCGTCAAAGCCGGCGATGCGGAGACGCTTGATCTGCTCATCAAAAACGGCGCGGATGTCAACGCTGCTGACAGCCGCGGTGAAACGCCGCTGATGAAAGCCGTCGATAAAGGTCACGCTGCCGTCGTCGATAAGCTGATCGCTGCCGGGGCTGACGTGAACGCCAAAAGCAGCCGCGGGGAAGACGCTCTGACGCTGGCCGCAGGCGCCCGCGAGCCGAAAGCGGCGATCGTTGCCGCGCTGCTTGCCGCCGGAGCCGACGCCAAGACCGCCGACACGAACGGAACAACGCTGCTGATGCGCGCTGTGCAGAACGACAAGACCGATCTGGTGCAGGCTCTGCTTGCCGCGGGGGCCGACGCGAAGGCGGTCGACAAGCGCGGACGCACGGCTTTTGACATTGCCGTATCGCGCAATCCGGGCAGCATCCCGCTGCTCGTGAAGGCCGGGGCCGACGTGGAAGCCCCCGACAAGCACGGCTGGACGTGGCTGCACAACGCCCTGCGCAGCAACCGTTCGCTCGAACTCGTCAAAGCCCTGATCGACGCCGGCGCCAACGTCAACGCCGTGACGAACGACGGCAGCTGGTCCGTGCTGAAGACCGCCGTGCAGTTCCACGACAAGCCCGAAGCCGTCGATCTGCTGCTGGCCGCGGGCGCCGACGCTAAATGGAAGGAGAAGGACGGCGCTACCAGCGCGTTCATCGCCTTCAATAAGAGTGAGCCCCTGCCTTACGTGAAAAAACTCGTCGATGCCGGCCTCGACGTGAACGCTGCCATGGTCAAAGACGGACGCACCCTGCTGATGCAGGCCGTGAATAATCCCGAGCGCCAGTGCCGTGAAATCGTCGAGCTGCTGCTGGCGGCGAAGGCTGATCCCAACGCGATGCTCACGCGCGACAAGCGCACCGTGCTGATGCAGGCTGCTACTCAGCCCAAGATCGACGCTGCCGTCCTCAGCGCCCTGATCGCTGCGGGGGCCGATCCCAATGCCAGGGCCAAAGACGGCCGCACCGCGCTGATCATGGCTGCTAAGAGCAATCCGCGTGCCGACATCGTCGAAGCGCTCGTCAAAGGCGGCGCCGACGTGAACGCCCCCGACGGCCAGAACCGCGGAGCCCTCTATGCAGCTGTCGTCGAAGGCAAAGCGGCCGGTGAAGCCGCCCGCAAGCTGATCGAGCTGGGCGCGAACGTGAACGCTGCCGACAAGATGGGCAACACGCCGCTGATGTCCGTCGAAGGCGACGACCCCGAGACGATCGCTGCCCTCATCAAAGCCGGCGCAAACGTAAAAGCACGCACCCGCGACGAGCGCACCCCGCTGCTGATGATGGCCGGACGCGGCACGGCCGTTCCCGAGTCCGTCGAGGCGATGCTGAAGGGCGGCGCCGATGTGAACGCCGCCGACAAATACGGCGACACGCCGCTGATGTGGGCGGCAAAGAGCTGCCCCGGCATCGTTGAGACGCTGCTCAAAGCCGGCGCGAACGTCAACGCCGCCAACAAAAAGGGCGAGACCGCGCTGATCGACGCCTGCGCCAACGGCCGGGCGACGCTCGAGATCGTTGACAAGCTGCTTGCCGCCGGGGCCGATCCCAATGCAGCCACGAAGGACGGCGAAACGGCGCTGATGAAAGCCTGCCGCCAGAGCCCACCTCAGCAGCCCATAATCGCGGCCCTGCTGAAGAAATCCGCCAATGTGAACGCCGTCGATAAAAACGGCGAGACGGCGCTGTTCAAAGCCGCCGGCAACAGCCGCGTCCAGCCAGAGACGATCGAAGCCTTGCTGTCAGCCGGCGCGGATGCTCGCGTCAAAAACAAAAAGAACGTCTCCGTCCTCGACACTGCCCGCAAGAACAGGCGCCTGCCTCCCGAAGCGCTCGCCAAACTGGAAGCCGCGGCCAAATAGACGCGCTGCCGTTCAAAACGGAGTGTTGTTTCACATGTGACACACAGAAAAACGCCCGCCCGTCGAGTAAAATTTCAACAGGCGGGTGTTTTTTCACGCAAGAGAATCATTTTATTTTCGTTTGACAGGATCATTGCCAGAGGAGTGAAAGAACATGGTGAACGGATTTGCGATCCTGCTGCTTATTTTGGCAGGCGTGCTCCTGATCTACGCCGCGATCCAAGGCCGGACGAAGGCGTTCGGCATGGTTGGGCGCAATTACGCTGTGGAAGCCAGGAGCGAGGAAGACAAAAAGATCTACGCGGTCAGTTTTGCTAAAATTCTGGCGGGCATAGGGCTTGTTCTCGCGCTGGGCGGTTTTTGCGGCCTGCAATTCGGTAACGGCGTGGCCCTTGGCATGATGGCCGCCGCGTTTGTTCTCCTTGTCGTCATCGGGAAGAGAAGGTCTGGGAACAAAACACGGGATTGATCTGCGTTTTGTCAAGCACGTTTCCCTTTTATGCGATCCCGTACTTCTCCCTCACGGCCTCCTGTACTTCGTCGAAGCTCTTTGCCGGGGCAGGGTTGGGCGCGTGGGGGAGGAGGTGCTTTTCCATCCACATCATGTTGTACCAGCGGCCGAACTTGCAGGCGCACTGCGAGAACTCGCCCACGGGACGGAAGCCCATGTGCGCGTGGAACTCGACGCTGTTGCGCGTGAGATACTCGTCGGGCGTCTGTGGACAGGCGATGCAGGCGTTGACGTTGGTGAAGCCCTGTTCGCGCAGACAGGCTTCGAGCGCTTCGTAGAGCGCCCGTCCCAGCCCGAGGCCGTGCGCGTCGCGGAGGACGTAGATCGATGCTTCGACCGACCACTGGTACGAGGCGCGCGACTTGAACGGCCCGGCGTAGGTGTAGCCGCACGGCTTTCCCTCCCGCTCGGCGACGAGATACGGGTAGCGGGCGAGCGTGGCGCGGATGCGCGATGCGAATTCTTCGCGCGAGGGCACAGCGTATTCAAGCGAGATCGCGGTCTCGCGAACATAGGGCGCGTAGATCTCAAGCAGCTGCGCGGCGTCTTCTGGACAAGCAGCGCGGATGGTCAGGTCAGTCATATCGCGGATTTCAGCTCCTTCGGACTCAGATCAAAAAAAGTTCTACATAGCACAGCCAAGACGGCGAACTAAGGAAACGCTGATTAAGCTAGCGCACGGAAACGCTGAGAAAATGCGTCAGATCCGAAGAAACCTGTCCGCAAGGGCTCCGGAGGCGTACTTCCGTACGTTGGAGGAGCCCCTCGGACAGCGTTTCGCAGGAGATGACGTATTTTATCAGTGTTTCACTAGTGCCCCAGCCACACTTTCCAGGCGAAGGTCCAGCCGCCGACGAGGATGAACCAGAAGAACAGCCCGCCCAGCATGGCCGCGCCGATGCCGTGACGCTTGAGCAGCCACGACATGCCCAGCAGAAAGGCGATGAACGCGACGCCCGCTCCCGCGCCGTAGTGCGCGGTATTGATGACTTTTTCCGCGCCCAGCTCGCGATACATGAACCAGTAGGCCGTCATGCTCAGTCCGGGAAAGCTGAGCAGCAGCGCGGAGATAAAATAGTTGGGCGTGCGCGACAGAAAATGGATGCCGAGCATGATCGCGCTGGCGCACAGACATTTGAAAATGATCTGCGACATCGTTCATTTCCTCCTTGAATGATGTGGAAAAACAAGCGTATTATAAGCCGAATCGCCCCGACGGACAATGAAAGAAGCGAAGATTTCCCCGGAGCGTCCTGCCGCGTAAACTAAAAATCATATCCCTCGCGCGCACGAGGCGGGCAAAGCCTGATATAATAAACCAATATCGCAAAAACGTTCGACCCGTCCCGTCAATTTTTGGCCAAACCGAAAGGAGCGCTTCCCAAAACATGGACAATATCGTCATCCTCGACTGCGGTTCCCAGTTCACCCAGCTCATCGCCCGGCGCGTGCGCGAGCTGAAAGTGCACAGCGAGATCCTGCCCTACGACGCCACCCTTGAACAGATAAAGCAGCGCAAGCCCACCGGCCTGATCATCTCCGGCGGCCCCAAGAGCGTCGTCGAGCCCGATTCGCCCCGCCTTGCCGACGGATTTTTCGACCTCGATCTGCCCATCCTCGCCATCTGCTACGGAATGCAGCTCACCGCCGTCCACTACGGCGGCGTCGTGCGCCGCAGCACCGCGCGCGAGTACGGCCGCGCCACCCTCGTCGTCAAAGAGCCGGGCTGCCCCTTCTTCGCCGACGTGCCCGAGAGAAGCCAGGTGTGGATGAGCCACGGCGACGACGTGGAGAAACTGCCCGAGGGCTTCGTCCTCACCGCCGTGTCCGAAGACGGCGTCGCCTCCGGGATGCGCAGCGCCGACGGCCGCATCAACGCCGTTCAGTTCCACCCCGAAGTGTTCCACACCGAAAAGGGCGAGACGCTGCTGGCCAACTTCCTGTTCAAGATCTGCCACTGCACCGGCGACTGGGACCTCGGCAACTGGGCCGAGCTGATGAAAGCCGAAATTCGTGAGAAAGTCGGGACCGACAAAGTCATCTGCGGCCTTTCCGGCGGCGTCGACTCGAGCGTCGCGGCCGCCCTCACCGCTGCCGCCATCGGCGACAACCTGCAGTGCATCTTCGTCAACAACGGCCTGCTCCGCGCCGGCGAAGCCGAAGAAGTGCTCAACAGCTACAAGCAGATGAAGCTCAACGTGACGTATGTCGACGCCACCGACCGCTTCCTCAAGGGCCTGGCCGGCGTCATCGAGCCCGAGAAAAAGCGCAAGATCATCGGTGAGACCTTCATCCGCGTCTTTGAAGAAGAAGCCCGCAAGGTGAAAGGCGCGCGCTGGCTGCTCCAGGGCACCCTCTATCCCGATGTCATCGAGAGCGGCGCGCGCAAAGGCGCGGCCGTCATCAAGAGCCATCACAACGTCGGCGGCCTGCCCAAGGACATGAACTTCCAGCTGCTCGAACCCCTGCGCGAACTCTTCAAGGACGAAGGCCGCGCCGTCGGTCGCCTGCTCGGCGTGCCCGAGAACATCGTGCGCCGCCATCCCTTCCCCGGCCCCGGCCTTGCCGTGCGCTGCCTTGGCGACATCACCAAAGAAAAACTCGAGATCCTGCGCGGCGCCGACAAGATCTTCCTTGACGAGATCAACCGCGCCGGATTGTACGACGAGATCTGGCAGGCCTTCGCCGTGCTCCTGCCCGTGTACACCGTCGGCGTCATGGGCGACGAGCGCACCTACGCCCGCGTCTGCGCCCTGCGCGCCATCACCAGCCGCGACGGCATGACCGCCGAATGGTACCGCATGCCCCACGACGTGCTCGACCGCGCGAGTACGCGCATCTGCAACGAAGTGCGCGGCATCAACCGCGTCGTCTACGACTGCACCAGCAAGCCCCCCGCAACCGTGGAGTGGGAATAAAAACAGCATTGGGATGCAAACAAGCCCCGGGCCGCGAACGAAAACGGCCCGGGGCTTGTTCTGTACCCGGAAAAAGCTGTTTTTGCACAGACGTGCGGGAGAGACGACATTCAGAAAACGGACAAAATCCCCCTGTTTGACCTTGATAAAACGGACAAAAAGAGCCGATCTGATGTTCTGAAAACGGACAAAATTCATGCGACGCCCGGTCCTGGCTTTTTAGCGACTCATGAAGCGGAGATGCCCAGTCACTGGACAAATTAAATTGAAAACACACATTGTTCGTGATACAATTTAATGTGATATTTTTTAACTAAACGCTTAAATAGTTAATTACCGACGAGCTGGACACGGCGCGCCGCAAAACATAAATGCTAAGAGGGGGATTGCGAACGATGAGCCCGGAAGAGAAAGCGAGACTAAAAATAGATGCCCGCCTGATTCAGTCTGGATGGCTTATTCAGGATCTCGCGGCTATCAATCCGATGGCTTCTCTTGGCGTAGCCGTCAGGGAATTTCCGACCAGCACCGGACCTGTCGATTACGCTCTCTTTGTCGCAGGCCGCCCTGTCGGCGTAGTAGAGGCCAAAAAAGACAGTATGGGCGAAAATATTACTACCGTCGAACGTCAGACCGGCCGCTATGCGAACAGCACGTTCAAATATGTAAACGGCGATCTCAGCATCCGTTTTGCTTATGAAGCGACAGGAGAACTAACGCGCTTTACAGATTACAGAGACGAAAAATACCGTTCCCGCCCAGTGTTCTCATTTCATCGTCCGGAGACCCTGCGTGATCTCCTTGCGCAGCCTGACACGCTCCGAAATAATCTGAAACGCGTCCCCGCATTTGACACCACAGGCTTCCGTAAATGCCAAATCACTGCGCTCCAAAATCTTGACGTTTCTTTTGCCGACAATCGCCCCAAGGCGCTTGTGCAGATGGCGACCGGTGCGGGCAAGACCTTTACCGCCATCACCGCTGTCTATCGCCTGCTGAAATACGGACGGATGAAGCGCGTCCTTTTCCTCGTCGATACCAAATCCCTCGGCGAACAGGCCGAGCGTGAGTTCCTGGCCTATCGCCCGAACGACGACAATCGTTCATTCTCCGAGCTGTACGGCGTGCGGCGACTGAAAAATTCCTACATCCCCGGCGACGTACAGGTATGTATCAGCACCATCCAGCGCATGTATTCCATCCTCAAAGGCGAAGAACTCGACGAATCCGTTGAAGATGAATCCATGTTCGAGCAAAACAGCGCAAATTCCCAGCCAGCAAAAGAAGTCGTCTACAACGAGAAATACCCGCCCGAGTTCTTCGACTGCATCATCGTCGATGAGTGCCACCGCTCCATTTACAACGTCTGGAAACAGGTGCTTGAGTATTTCGACGCCTTTATCGTCGGTCTGACAGCCACGCCCGACAAACGTACCTTTGCGTTTTTCAACGAAAACCTCGTCAGCGAGTATTCCCGAGAACTGGCTATCATCGACGGCGTGAACGTCGGCGAAGACATCTTTCTGATCGAGACCGACATCACCAAAAACGGCGCGACCATCCTGAAACAGCAGATCGAATACCGTGACCGCCTCAGCCGTGCCAAACGCTGGAAACAGCTGGATGACGACATGACCTATACGGCGACAGCCCTTGACCGCGATGTCGTCAACCCGAGCCAGATCCGCACAGTTGTGCGCGCGTTCAAAGAAGCCCTGTTCACCCAGCTTTTTCCGCACCGACGCGAAGTGCCGAAGACCCTCATCTTTGCCAAGACCGACAGTCATGCTGATGACATCATCCAGATCGTGCGTGAGGAGTTCGGCGAAGGCAATCAGTTCTGCCAGAAGATCACCTGTCAGGCCGAGCGTCCCGAGACCGTGCTCAGCGCCTTCCGCAACGACTATTATCCGCGGATCGCCGTTACCGTCGACATGATCGCCACCGGCACCGACGTGAAGCCGATCGAGTGCCTGATCTTCATGCGCGACGTGCGCAGCCGCGGCTACTTTGAACAGATGAAAGGACGCGGCACCCGCGTCTTGAGCAAAGACGACCTGCAGAAAGTTACCCCGTCCGCGAGCGAGAACAAAGACCATTTTGTGATCGTCGATGCCGTCGGCGTAACCAAATCCAAAAAGACCGACACCCGCCCGCTGGAACGAAAGCCCTACGTCAGCATGAAAGAGCTGATGCTGAACGTCGCCACAGGCGCCAAAGACGAGGACACGTTGACCAGCCTTGCCAACCGCCTGATCCGCCTCGCCCGCCAGATGAGCGAAAAAGAGCAGGGAGAATTCAAAAAGACCGTCGGCGACACAGCTTCAAAACTGGCCGAACGCCTGCTCAACGCTTTCGACGAGGACGCCGTGGCCGCACAGGCGGGCGTGACGCTGACAGATGAACCGCCGACCGAGGACGAGCAGAAACGCCTGGACGACACGAAAGCGGAAATGATCAAAGAAGCCGTCAAGCCCTTTTACGATCCGAACAACCGCACGTATATCGAAAACGTGCGCCGTGCGCACGAGCAGATCATCGACAGCGTGAACACCGATTCCGTTGTTTACACCGGATTCGACACTGACAAACAGGCAGACGCTGACCGTGTGCTGAGCACATTCAGGCGATTCATCGACGAGAACCGGGACGAGATCCTTGCTCTCCGCATCATTTACGATCAGCGGTATAAGGACCGTCCCATGGCGATCGAGCGCCTTAAAGCCCTGTACGAAAAGCTGAAAGCGCAGAACGTCACCGTCGAACGGCTGTGGGAATGCTGCGCCCTGAAAAAACCGGACAAAGTCAAGCGCGGCACGATAGCACAGCTTGTCGACCTGATCACGATCATTCGTTTTGTATTGGGCTATGCCGACGAACTTTCGCCGTTTGCCGACCGCGTTAACTACAACTTCATGCAGTGGACCCTGCGCCGCAACGCCGGCGCCGTGCACTTCACCGACGAGCAGATGGAATGGCTGCGCCTCATCAAAGACCACATCGCCGAATCGCTCTCCATCGAACCGGACGACCTCGACCTGACGCCGTTCGATCGCAAGGGCGGGCTTGGCAGATTTTACGATGTGTTCGGCGACAGCTATGAAAGCATCTTGCAGGAAATGAACGTGGAGCTGGTGGCGTAAGGAGGAAACAGGAGTGGAATACTGCGAATATGAACTTGGAGAGCTGCTTTCATACGAGCAACCGTCGCCTTATATTGTTGAATCAACTGAGTATGATGATAGTTATAAAACTCCTGTTCTGACTGCCGGAAAATCTTTCATTCTTGGTTATACGAATGAAACAAACGGCATTTATGATCGGTTGCCGGTAATTATCTTTGATGATTTTACAACAGCCACTCAGTATGTGAATTTTAAGTTTAAGGTCAAATCTTCTGCTATGAAGATATTGACGCCTGACAATAAAAAAGTTTTACCAAAGTACATCTTTTATCGGTTGCAGATTATTGAAATTGATCACAGCACTCATAAAAGATACTGGATTCAACAATATTCAAAAATCAGAGTTAACGTTCCACCAATTTCAGAGCAGGAACGCCTTGTGGCTAAGATCGAAGAACTGTTCTCTCAGCTGGACGCCGGCGTGGAAACGCTGAAAAAGACAAAAGCCCAGCTGGCCCTCTACCGTCAGGCCGTGCTGAAAGAGGCGTTTGATACTGCGGTTGCAGATTGTAAGATGTTACCTATCGAAAGCCTCCTTACTAAGACTAAGAAAGGCATGTCAACTGGGCCATTTGGTACATTGATTAAAAAGAGTGACCACAAGTCTTCAGGAGTTCCTATGTTAGGTATTGAGAATATTGGTAAGGGAACGTTTGTAGATGGAAACAAAATATTCGTAACAGAAGAAAAGGCAAAAGAATTACAAGCCTTCTCGTTAGAAAAAGGAGACATTATTATTTCTCGCTCTGGAACAGTTGGTGAAATTTGTGCTGTACCTGAACACGCAAAAGGTTCGCTCATGTCCACAAACTTAATGAGAATCTCTCTCAATAGTAGCGTAATCCAACCAGACTACTTTATCGCTCTCTTTCAGAGTAAAGGCATCGTCCTTGATCAGATTAAAGAATTATGTAAGGGGTCTACAAGGATTTTTCTTAATCAAACTATTCTGAAGCAGATTGTTTTTCCTGTTCCATCTTTAGCACATCAAACAGCTATTATTGCATTATTGGAGATGCGCCTGTCTATTTGCGATAATCTCGAAAAAACGGTCGATACGGCGCTTGCACTGGCGGCAGCGCTACGGCAGAGCATTTTGAAACAGGCGTTTGAGGGAAAACTATAATGTTAACGAAGTGGGAGTATGTAAAATGTATCTAGAAAGAGCCATTTACGAAAATGTTGGTCCTTTAGAAAAAGTTGATGTTGTTTTTTCATTTGAACCAAATGGAAATCCCAAGCCTGTGATTTTTGTCGGTGAAAATGGATGTGGAAAATCTACATTATTGTCCAACATTGTCGATGCATTCTATGAAACTGCAAGTGCTGCTTTTAATGACGCTCGCCATACGTTGAGCAATTATTCACAACAATACTATAAAGCAATTAGTTTTGTGCAGATTAAGACTGGTCGGCAGTATATGTATTCATATTTGTCATTTTCTGGGGCTAGCCCTTTTTCATATCTGTATAAATCAGGTAATTTGTCTGTTGATGATTTTAAGCAAAAAACAGGTATCACAGATAGTAATATGCAATGGGATCGGGAAGAGAATTTTAAAAATACACTAATAGACAAACCTACTGCTGAAAAAATATGGCAGACTAATGTAATTTGCTATTTTGGTCCAGATAGATACGAACGACCAGTGTGGTTAGGCGGCAAATACTTTGAAGAAGATGAGTATATGCACCCTGGCCTTAACGAGAGAGTCGCCGGTCACTTAGACAAGCCAATATCAGTTAAAAACGTCACCAAAGCAAATTTGCGATGGCTCATGGATGTTATTGCTGATTCAAGACCAGATGTTAGAAACACGCCAAATGGCTTTGAAATGGAACATGTTAACCCGCAAGCGTTAGAGCTATTAGGGCGTGCAAGGCAAAACTTAGAGGTTATATTGAGTAATATTATTGGTGATGACGTGTTTTTTACACTAAATCCTCGAAACAGTAATGACAGGCGCTTCATGATTCTCAGAAAAAGAGATAATCTAATAATAAGTCCGACGTTGGATTCGCTTTCGTCTGGACAGATAGCATTGTTCAACATGTTTTCTACGATTGTTCGATATGCAGATATGAACGATATAGGGAAAAGTATTAATTTATCTGACATTGAAGGAATCGTGGTAATTGATGAAATTGAGCTGCATCTCCATTCAAAACTACAGAAAGAAGTGCTCCCCAAACTTTTAAAATTGTTCCCGAAGGTGCAGTTCATCATCACAACGCATGCACCTCTATTCTTGCTTGGCATGAGAGATTGTTACGGAGAAGAACATTTTGATGTTTACGAGTTACCTTCGGCTACAAAAATCAGTACAGAAAAATTCTCCGAATTTAAGAGGGCTTATGATTATTTAAAAGAGACTGAAACATATCAAAAAGAAGCAGAAGAAGCGTTGCGTTCTGTTCGGTCGAATGGACGCCCTATTATCATCACAGAAGGTTCAACAGACTGGAAGCATCTTAAAGCTGCCTATCAGTCACTAAGCAAAAACGTAAAGTACAAGGGGCTATTTGATAATCTTGACATAGATTTTCTTGAATATGAACCTGCTAATAGCCACGAAGAATGCTCTTGTAAACTTGAAATGGGTAATAATATTTTATGTAATATGTGCGAAACTGCGGCAAAGCTACTTAACACAGTCAAATATATTTTTATTGCAGACCGCGATCATAACGATACGAACAATAAAATGTCAAAGCCTGGAGCAAGCTACAAGTTTTGGGGAAATAATGTATATTCATTCATTCTGCCTATCCCGGAGCATCGAAAAAAGACACCAGGTATCAGCATAGAGCATTATTACACTGATACTGAAATCAAAACGGAATGGGTCGATACACAAAGTGGTGGTACTGTTAGACGGCTGTACATCGGAAATGAATTCGATGAACGTGGTGTTGCTTATCAAATGAACCGTGCTTGCGAAAACAAAAAGAAGTGTGGAAAAAACAGTATTGCCATTATTGACGGATCAAGCGGAGAAAAAGTAACGTGTCTAAGTCAAGATGACGGTACGAATTACGCTTTGCCCAAAGCTATATTTGCAAAGATGGTACTAGAAAAGCAGCCTCCTTTTGACAAAATGAATTTTGATAGCTTTGTAAAAGTGTTTGAAACAATTAAAGAGATAATCAACGATAAGGGGTCATCAAATGCCTGAGCAAACATCAACGATCGTTTCCAAAGTCTGGGGCATGTGCAACCCTCTGCGCGACGACGGCGTGTCGTACGGCGACTATCTGGAGCAGCTGACGTACCTGATCTTTCTGAAAATGGCCGACGAGTTCTCCCGCCCGCCGTATAAACGCGACGCTGGCATCCCTGAGGGCTTCCGCTGGTCGGATATGAACACGCTGTCCGGCACGGCGTTGGAAGAGCAGTACAAGCGAACGCTTGAGAGGCTGGGGGCTTCCGGCGGCGTGCTGGGCCAGATCTTTCGCGGCGCACAGAACAAGATCGGCAACGCCGCCATTTTGTACCGCGTGGTGCAGATGATCGAGGCGGAACGCTGGGTATCGATGTCGTCAGACGTGAAGGGCGAGATTTACGAAGGTCTGCTGCAAAAGAACGCCGAGGACGTCAAAAGCGGCGCGGGGCAGTATTTCACGCCTCGTCCGCTGATTCGTGCGATGGTGGCTTGTCTGCGTCCGGAGCCGATGAAGACGATCGCCGACCCGTGCTGCGGCAGCGGCGGCTTTTTCCTTGCCGCGCAGGCTTTTCTGGCCGATCCGAAGAATTACGCGCTTGACCGCGAGCAGAAGGAGTTTTTGAAGAACTCGACGTTTTACGGCGGCGAGCTGGTGCCGGTGACGTTCAAGCTGTGTCTGATGAACCTGTATCTTCACAACATCGGCGACATTTACGAGCGCGCGCCTGTGGCTCTGGGCGATTCGCTGCTGACCGACCCGGGCTGGCGCGTGGATTATGTGCTGACTAATCCGCCGTTTGGCAAAAAGTCGTCGCTCACGTTCACCAACGAGCAGGGCGAACAGGAGGAGGAAGACCTGGTCTACAACCGCCAGGATTTCTGGACGACGAGCAGCAACAAGCAGCTCAACTTTGTGCAGCACATCAATACGATCCTCAAAGCCACGGGCAAGGCGGCGGCGGTGGTTCCCGACAATGTGCTGTTTGAAGGCGGCGCGGGCGAGGTCGTGCGGCGCAAGCTGCTGGAGACGTGCGATCTGCACACCATTCTGCGTCTGCCGACGGGCATCTTTTACAAGCCGGGCGTGAAGGCGAATGTGATCTTTTTCGACAAGCGGCCGGCGAGCGCGCAGACGCAGACGAAGGACGTGTGGGTGTACGATCTGAGAACGAACATGCATTTCACGCTCAAGCAGAATCCGATGACCGACGCTGACCTGGAGGATTTCATCGCCTGCTATCACCCGGAAAACCGTTATGAGCGCACCGAGACGTGGGCGGAAGATAATCCCGATGGCCGTTGGCGCAGATACAGCGTGGACGAGATTTTTCAGCGTGACAAGACGAGTCTTGACCTGTTCTGGATCAAGGACAAGTCGCTGGCTGATCTGGAAAATCTGCCTTCTCCCGACGTGCTGGCAGACGACATCATCGAAAATCTGCAAAGCGCGCTGGAAAGTTTTGCCGAGCTGAAGGCGAAGCTGGGGGAAACGATGAATCTGTAGAAAAGAAGGCAAATAAGAATGAGAAATTACACATATATCGCTGCGGATTTTGATCATGATAAGAATGCTGTTGAGTTTCTTGAATGGATGAAAAAAAATAGATATATTAGTTATCTGAACGCCCATGAACTCCAACAAAGTTCTGATTCCAGCTTGCCTTGTTCGATTAAGAAATCATTGAAATTTAGAATGGACCAGTCTAAATTGTTCGTCCTCATTGTAGGGATGCAAACAAATACAATTTCTAAAGGCGGATGCCAATTGTGTAACAGCTATAACAGCTATACTCAGTCATGCGCTCGGGGTGGTTATGTTGATTACCATAGTTACATCAAGTTTGAATGCGATATTGCTGTACATGCAGATGTTCGAATAGTAGTGTTATATAAAAATTCAGCGGTTGATCGAAGCTTATGTCCAGAAAATGTTCGCTGGATCGGAGAACATCAAAAAATGATCTATTTAGGGACAGATGGGCAATACCATTGGGATATTAGGAGAATTGCCAGTGTATTCAACAGGCAGAAGGCATATTGATGAACTGTTTGTGTAAATGGTACAGTAGTCTGTCTCGTCGTTTTAAGGATAGTCTATTGTGGTCATTCTCGTTACTTGGTGTAATATCGACAATTTCTACGATCGCTGATTTTTCTCTTGGTAACTGGCTAAAACACAGTGTTACGATGCGAATTTTGATTGTCTTTGCACTGGTTATTCTAATAGTATCTGCATTTTATTGGTTTCTTGGAATGGCTTCGAAACTCTCGATTTGTTTCTCGATAAACCAAACGCCGATCTGTATCAAATATGGAGACCTATTTAACGAGGCAGGCTGGAAAGTGATCGGTTGCGATACGCATTTCTGCACAAGGGTGGATGATGTCCTGATTGCAAAGAAATCACTGCAAGGACAGCTGGTAAATGAACATGGACAGGAAGCTGAGATTGCTGCGGCTGTGGCATCAGAGGCAAAAAGACTGAAACTGAAGAAAAATGCTCAGGGTGTGTATGATTTTCCTATCGGGACTGTTATTCGTTATGACAGTAGTAAAGATGGAAAAACATATCTTTTATTGGCGATGGCAGAATTGGATTCGCAATCAAAAGTCCATACGAATATGACACAGTTTATACAGATGTTAATAGCTATGTGGACAGAAATAGATAGGGTATATGCAGGTAACGATATTATCTTGCCTTTACTCGGAGCGGGGATTTTGAGATTTGATGACGGCCCAAAGGACAAAAAGACACTCTTAAAATGTTTGGTGGATACGTTTTCTTTCAGCAGTATAAAACTTAATTCCACGCTCAGTATAATCATTCATGATACGGAGATGGATATACCCTTGTATGAGTGTAAGAGCGGATTTAAGTGGTGATTGGCATTTTGCAGATTCCTTAACGAAGTATTGCCCCAAACCGAAATTCTTTGGCTTGGGGCAATTGTTTGTCTGTATCAAAACTAGAATTAACTTTTTCGACATCTGTGTTTACTCGGTTGCAGCTGAGTCAGGTTCATCCGAGTAAATCTTTTCTTAATTCGATGATTATGAATGTCAGTGAGTTCAAAATAATCAGGTAACAACCGGCCGCGGGCTCTGAAACAGTTCAGGGCTCGCGGCCGGTTTTTTTGTGCGCGGGGAATTACTTTTTCGCTTCCATTGCTTTCAGCGTGGTGGCCACGACGGTGGCGGCGCAGACTTTGAGGATGGCGTCGTTGGTGCGGAATTGGGGCGAGTGGTGCGGGCCGGCGTAGGGGGTGCCGGGCTCGCCCATGCCGACGTTGAAGTACACGGAGGGCAGGACGGTGGAGTAGAAGTTGAAGTCATCCGATCCGTTGGAGATGGGGACCTGCTGCACGGAGCCGGCGCCGTACAGTTCGTCGCCGGCTGTCTCGAGCAGTTTGCCCATGGCGATGTCGTTGATGATGCTGGGATACACGGGGATGAAGCGGAACTCGGTGGTGCAGCGCATGGCTTCGCCGATGCCTTTGGCGATGCGGCTGATGCGCTCGGGCAGGGTGTCGCGTACGGCGGGGTCGGTGGTGCGGATGTTGCCGGTGATCTCGCACTTGTCGGGGATGACGTTGACGGCGCTGCCGCTTTTGAGGGTGCCGATGCTGATGACGGCGAACTTGCCGGGGGGCAGTTCGCGGCTGACGATGGTCTGGAGGGCGCCGATGATCTGCGCGGCGCAGACGGTGGGGTCGACGGCTTCGTGGGGGCGGCTGCCGTGGCCGCCGTGCCCGACGATGTCGAGTTCCCAGATGTCGCCCGAGGTGGTGGCCGGTCCGGGGGTGTAGAGGATTTTTCCTTCGGGGGCGCCGGCACGGACGTGGTAGCCGATGACGGCGTCGACGTCTTCAAGCGCGCCTTCAGCGATGAAGGCTTTGGCGCCGGGGGTGGTGGCCTGTTCTTCGGAGGGCTGGAACATCAGCCGCACGCTGCCGGGCAGTTCATCGGCCAGCTGGGCGAACATGGCGGCGGCGCCGAGCAGGGAGGCGGCGTGGGCGTCGTGTCCGCAGGCGTGCATGACGCCAGGCATTTCGGATTTGTAGGGCAGGTCGTTGTCTTCGTAGGCGACGGCGAGGGCGTCGATGTCGGCGCGGATGGCGACGCGGGGGCGGCCTTCGCCGATGTCGCAGATCAGTCCGCAGTTGGTGCCGCCGAAGCCGCGGCGGATGCGGGTGAGGCCCAGGGCGCGCAGTTCGCGCTCGATGACGTCGGTGGTGCGCTCTTCGTGCCAGCCCATCTCGGGGTGCTTGTGCAGCTCATGGCGAACGGTGACCATATGCTCTTCCTGAGCGGCGGCGAGGGCGAGGATTTTTTCCTTGTTCATGGCGATCGGTCCTTTCTAAAGGTCGTATTTGCGATTATTATACAACGTTATACTAGTTTTCGTTAAAACGGCTAACGTTCTTTTAGCCGTTTTATAGCGCCGAAGGCGCGTCGAAAACTGCATGAGACGGCGTGGCGCCGGTTTTGCGCCGACTGCCGCGCCTGCCTTTGGCGCGGCCTCGCGATTAGCTTTTTAATCGCGAAACAGTATTACATGAAGTTGACGAGGAAGCCGGCCAGGAACACGGAGGCGATCGTCACGGTGGTGAAGCCGGAGACGAGCATCTGAGGCATGATGCGGCTCTCGATGAACTTGTGCTCTTCTTCGCTGTCGCTCATGTTGCGCGCCACTTCGTCGGAGACGATGAAGGTGCCGGGGAAGCCGATGAGGCAGCACGAGCCGATGGCGAGGGTCAGATCGAACGAGGTGTGCGCGATCTTGCTGATGATCAGCGACGAGACGATCAGGCCGACGACGGCGGCGGCGAAGGAGACGACGATGGGGAACAGCAGCGAGGCCACCATCTGCGGCGTGGCTTTGCTGAGGTTGACGTAGGTGGGCAGCAGCATGATGAAGATGGAAAGGCCGCTGGAGGCTGCCACTTCAAGGATGCGGCCTTCGAGGAACCCGAGCTCGTAGGCGAGCACGCCGAAGACGAGCGCCATCACGAACGGATGCACTTTGTTGCCCGTCAGCTTGGCGGCGGCCACGGCCAGCGCGGCGACGAGGAAGCTCTTGCACAGCAGGATGAAGGGTGTGCGCAGCTTTTTGGGCAGGGGCGGGATCAGCTTTTTGCGCTCGGTCTTTTCCGCGGCTGCGGCGGCTGCCTGGGCGCCGGCTGCAAACTCGGCCCTGAGACGGCGGGCTTCGCGGCGCAGGCAGAAGCTGGCGATCGGCACGCCGACGAAACTCTGCAAAATCAGCAGCATCGTCACGAAGACGAGGATGTCATTCAGCCCTTTTTCCTGAGCGGCGGCGCTCATGATCAGCATCGCCACGTTGCCGCCCGAGATCGGGCCCGTGGCTGTGAGCGCGTAGTTCATGCCGATCAGCGGTGAACCGATCAGGATGACGGCGGCCGAGGCCGCGCACATGGTCAGCAGGGCGATGATGACGGTCTTGTACTGGGCCAGCATGGCGCGTCCGTCGATCATCGTGCCCATGTGCACCATCAGCACGGGGATGAAGGTCATGGCCAGGTTCATCAGGCCGGTCTTCTGGAACAGGTCGGCGGGCATCCCCATCCAGAACGCGGCCAATATCAGCGCCGACGAGATGAAGCGCATCGACATCAGCGCCTTGGTCTTTGAAGCGATCAGATCGCCGAGCGAGAAGAAGACGAGTACGACAAGAATAGCCTGAAGCTGAGTGAGCTGCATTGTTTTTTCCTCCTGAGGCCGCGGGGCTGTTCCCCGTGGATCTGTTCGGCACGAAGCCGTCCGAAAATGCCGTTATGCGCGTGAACCTTCCACCATCCAGGCTCCATGCCGTTCCCCCTTTCGAGATCATCAAAAAAGAGCCGGTCCCCGCGTGAATGGGAACCGGCTCTTTGACTTTTATGGAAAAACTTTTTTCAGGACTTCAGGCACGCGCGACGACGCGCGAAGTCCCCGTCAAAGAGAGGTCCCGCGCTGCGCCACCACCACATATTCTTCTGGATGCGTGAAGAAGTCATTTGTTTTTCCGCCTTTGCAAAATTTGCGCGATGCTTTAAAAACGCGCTGACGAAACTTATATCATACTTTTTTATCCTCGTCAAGCGGGGGGCGTTACGTGACCGGCAGCATGTTGTACAGGCGCAGCAGGCGGATGTCCTCCTTGCTGATCTTCAGACGGCGGATGAGCTCGGCGTCTTCCGTCAGCGGGCGCGGCGAAAGCAGCATCTTTGCGGCGATGGGCATCATCGGACGTGTTGAAAAGCCGTTGAACAGGCCCCATTTCGTTTCTGCATTCAGATACGGCGCCAGGACCTGAACGCTGGCGCGCTCCATCGGCAGGTCCTGATTGGTGAGGGCGATGTTGGTCACGGCGTCGTAATGCTCGATGAAGCCCCAGTAGCTGTTTTCACTCTGCTGATACCGCGCGTAGTCGGGAAAGTTCATGTACATGGCGATGCGGCGGCGTCCCGGCTCGATCTCGGCGAGCATGTCGAAGGCGCAGCGGATCAGGCTGCCGTTGCGGCCGTCGTAGAGGTAGCCGAAAAATCGCGAGCTGCTGCTGAAAAACGCCGGCGCGTCGCCGGCGGGCAGCTTGGGCGGACGCTCCGGCGGCGCGCAGAGCAGCTGTTCGACCTGCACGCCCAGCGCTTCGGCGATCGCATAGAGCGAATCCACGTCGATCGCCACGGCGCCTTTTTCGCACTTCGACAGGGCCGAAGCGGTCTTGCCGAAGCGGGCGGCTGCCTGCTCGAGCGTGAGGCCGCGCATCTTTCTGAAACTGCGGATCTTCCTTCCGATCTCTGCGGCGATAACTGACACGATGCTGGCGCTCCTTTCGAAAACAAATTTTCCTGACGGGCAAATTTGGGCTCAAAGTTTGCCCGTCGGCGTGAAATCGTTTTCAAAATACCATTTGAGCTGTCGAAAATCAACTGACGGGAAAATTAATTCAGAAAAATTTCTCAGCAGGAAAATCAGGCGTCTTTGACGGCGCTGCCGCAGCGGCGTAAAATCTGCTCAGCATAAGGGCGCACGCCGCCCGGATCGAACGGAGGAAAACAGCATGTACAACTTTGACGAGATCATCGAGCGCCGCGGCACGAACGCGATGAACACGGACGGTTTCCGCAGCTACATCTTCCACGACGAAAAGGGCACGATGACGTTCCCCTACAAGGACGAGGAATTTGTGCGCATGTGGATCGCCGATATGGAGTTCGCCACGCCCGATGTGATCATCGACGGCATCAGGAAGCGCCTTGACGCGCGCATCTTCGGCTACACGCGCGTGTTCGGTCATGACTATTACGACGCCTTCTGCGGCTGGTGCCGCAAAAAGTACGGCTGGGAGTTCCCTCAGGAGCAGCTGGTGATGTCCAACGGCATCATCCCGGCGCTGTTCGAGATGGTGGAGTGCATCTGCGCGCCTGACGAGAAGGTCCTGTTCGTCACGCCCACGTATGCGTACTTCAAGTACGCGGCCGATCACAACGCCCGCGCCTGCGTCTGCTCCGACCTGATCAACAGGGACGGCGCGTGGCAGATCGACTTTGACGACCTTGAGCGCAAGTGCGCCGATCCCAAGACGACGCTGATGTTCTTCTGCAATCCGCACAATCCCACCGGCCGCATCTGGACGGAAGAAGAGCTTGAGCGCGTGGCCGCGATCGTCGAGAAGGCGGGCATCTGGTGCATCTCTGACGAGATCCACTGCGACCTGATCCGCTCGGGGCTGAAGCACACGCCGCTGGCAAAGGTGATGCCGGGCTACAAGCGCCTGGTCACCTGCATGGCGCCGTCGAAGACGTTCAACATGGCGGGGCTGATGATCTCCAACGTCATCATCCGCGACGAAGCGCTGCGCGAAAAGTGGCTGGCGCGTCACTACAACTTTGACAATCCTCTCAGCATCGCTGCCGCTCAGGCCGCGTATGAAAAGGGCGAAGAGTGGCTGGAGGAGCTGAAAAAGTATCTGGATGCGAATTTTGCCTTTACGAAGGAATACCTGGCCTCGCATCTGCCCAAGGCCCGCTTCACCATCCCCGAGGCCACCTATCTGGCCTGGGTGGACCTGAGCGAATACTTTGCGCCCGACGAGGACCTGCCGGATTTCTTTGCCTACAAGGCCGGCGTGCTGCTTGAAGGCGGCCGCATGTTCGTGCAGAACGCGGACGGCTTCATCCGTCTCAACCTTGCCATGCCGCGCGCGATGCTCGCCGAGGGGCTCAAGCGCATCAGCGAGAGCGTCATCGCGAAGGCAGCGAAATAACGACGCAAGAACAGTAGAACAAACGCAAACCGCGCCGGGGCGATGAGACAAGCTCACCGCCCCGGCGCGCTTTTTATGGCTCAGCGCCGCGGACCGAGCGGCCGCGTCTTTTCGCGCTCTTGACGAAAGGGCCGCGGCGCGGTATATCTCAATTCAAGATAGATGATCTGAGCTTTCACGATCAGGGAGGAATCTGCATGAACGAAAAAGCAACTTCTCCGCGCGTCGATCTGCGCTGGCTGGCCGAGGACCGTCCGTGTCCGGAAGGCGCGTCGCCTGCTTCGACGGCGGCGCTGGCGGTGCGTTCCGGCGCTTCGCGTCTGTTCGGGGCGGTGCACATGCCCGACGGCGGCTATCCTGGGCCCGTTCCCTGCGCGGTGATGCTGCACGGCTACCCGGGCACAGCTCGTGTGGACGATGTGGCTCAGGCGCTGCGGCGGTGCGGCGTGGCTGTGGCGGTGCCGCATTTTCGCGGCGCGTGGGGCAGCGAGGGGGAATACTCGTTCACTCACATCGTCGAAGACGCGGTGACGCTGGCGAACGAGGTGCGGTCGGGAGAGCTGGGACGGGTGATGAACGCCGATCCGAACGCGGTGTTCCTGATCGGCTACAGCATGGGCGGCTGGACGGCGCTGAACGCGGCCCGCTCGCTGCCGTGGCTGCGCGGCGTGGGGCTGCTGGCGCCGTATGATCTGACCTTTCATCTGAACGCCGGCCGGCCCGAAACGCTCAAAGAACTGCTTGCCGAGGGCGAGATCATGCGCACGATCGGCATCGACGCTCTGTTTGAGCAGGCTTGCTCCCTGAAAGACCGCAGCTTTGCGGCCGCATTCGACGCCGTGAAGGACATGAACGTGGCCGCGGTGTTCGGCAGCCGCGACGACGTTGCGCCGCAGGCGATGATGGAGGTGCTGCTGCAAAAGCTGGAAGCGCGCTCTTCGTCGGCGCTGTGCCGCACATCTGTGCTGTCTGACGATCATTCCTTCTCGTCGAGCCGCTTCGCCGTGAGCCGCTTTTTTGCCCGGTTCATCGCCGAAGCGCTGAACTGAGAAAGTTCTGGTATAATAAAACATAAAGAAGTCAGCGCTTTGAGCTCGAAAGAGCAACCGTTTACGGAGGTGACCGCAGTGTTTGGAGATACGATCGCGGCAATTTCGACTGCATGGGGAAACAGCGGCATCGCAATCGTGCGTCTTTCCGGTCCTGATTCGTGGAAGATCGCCCAGCGTCAGGTGCGTCTGGCCAGTGACGCGCCGCTGAAGCCTCGCTTTGCCCGCAACGCCACGCTGCTGGACGAGGCGGGTGAGGTGATCGACCATATCCTGGTCCTGCCGTTCCGCGCTCCGCACAGCTACAGCGGCGAAGATCTCGTCGAGCTGCACTGCCACGGCGGCAGCCTCGCCGCTCAGCGCTGCCTTGAACTGCTGATCGCCGGCGGTGCGAGGATGGCGCTGCCGGGCGAGTTCACCCGCCGCGCCTTCGAGAACGGCCGTCTCGACCTCTCTCAGGCCGAGGCTGTCGGCGCGCTCATCCAGGCGCGCAGTAACGAAGCGCTGCGCGCTGCCAGCCGCACGCTCGACGGCGAACTGACGCGCGCTGTTACCGAAGTGTATGATGAGCTCACCGAGCTGGGCGCGCAGATCGAAGTGGGGCTGGACTTTCCCGAGGAGGACGTGCCCTATGTGCCCGACGAGGAACTTTCCGGCAGCTTGGAAGTGGTGCGCGAATCGCTTGCCGAGCTGCTGGAGCGCTGCGCGTCCGGCGTCATCCTGCGCGAAGGCATCCGCGTCGCCATCGTCGGCCGGCCCAACGCCGGCAAGTCGTCGCTGCTCAACGCGCTGGTGAAGGAGTCGCGCGCCATCGTCACCTCCATCCCCGGCACCACCCGCGACATCATCGAAGCGGTGATGACGTGGCGCGGCATTCCCATCCGCCTCGTCGACACCGCCGGCATCACCGAGAACTTTCACGACGAAGTGGAGGCCATCGGCGTGCAGCGCGCCCGCGACGCCATGCGCGAAGCCGACGTGCGCGTCTGGGTCATCGACGGCAGCGACGACCTGCATCAGGAAGACGTGGACCGCGTTCTCGAAATGGCCGACACGCCGCACATCGTTGTGCTCAGCAAGGCCGACCTGCCGCAGAAGATCAGCACCGCCTCGCTCACCGCGCTCATCCCGGCCAGCACGGTCATTCCCGTGTCGTCGTCCAAGGGGCTGCGGCTGGATGAACTTAAAGAATCCCTCACCGGCATGATCTCCGGCTCCGGCGCGCTCGACACGGGGCTGAACGCCAGCACGCGCCAGGTCGAAGAGCTGCGCGCGGCGCTCGCCAGCCTTGACAGCGCTCTTGCCGCCGTGCGCGCTTCGCTCGGTCAGGCGGTCGTCTCCGGCTGCATCTCCGACGCCCGCGAGGCCCTGTCGCGCATCACCGGCGGCGACCGCAGCGAAGACCTGCTGCATGAGATCTTCGGCAGGTTCTGCATCGGCAAGTAGTCATCTGCATACAAAAACGGTATCCCGCCGCGGCGGGATACCGTTTTTTTGATGGCAGCAATTATACTGTTTTTCGTTAAAACGGCTAACGTAGTATTAGCCGTTTTATAGCGCCGCTAGGCGCGTCGAAAAACGCATGAGACGGCGTGGCGCCTGTAAGGCGCCGACTGCCGCGCCCGTTTGAGGCGCGGCCTCGCGATTGGCTTTTTGATCGCGAAAGAGTTTTATTCGTGATCCGGCGGCTCTTCGGCGACCGTTCCTTCTTCGCCGCGGAGGGCAAAATGATCGGCGTCGGCAAGCTGCTCGACGGCGTCGAGGCGGCGGCGCAGGACGCGGGTGCGGCGGCCGGTCTCCTCGATCGAGGCGGCGGCGGTGGCGAGCTGGCGCCTCGCTTTTTCCAGCGCCTCGCCGAAGCGGCCGAACTCGGTGCGCACGAGAGCGAGGATGTCCCACACTTCGCTGCCGCGGCGCTGGATGGCGAGCGTGCGGAAGCCCATGCGCAGGCTGGAGAGCAGGGCGGCGAGCGTTGACGGTCCGGCGACGACGACGCGGTATTTTCGCTGCAGCGTCTCGGCCGCAGCGGGATCGCGCATGACCTCGGCGTACAGCCCCTCAACGGGCAGAAAGAGCACGCCGAAGTCGGTACTGTGCGGCGGCACGACGTATTTGGACGAGATGTCCTTCGCCTCGCTGTCGAGCACTTTGAACAGCGCCGCCCGCGCGGCCGCGGTACCCTGTTCGTCGCCCTGGCGGGAGGCGTCACAGAGACGGTGATAGTCTTCGAGAGGGAACTTGCTGTCGATGGGCAGCCACACGGGCGTTTCGCCGTCGCCGGGCAGGCGGATGGCGAACTCGACTCGTTCGAGGCTGTCGGGCCGCACGGCGACGTTGGCGGCATACTGCTCGGGCGAGAGGATCTGTTCGAGGATGGCGCGCAGCTGCACTTCGCCCCATGTTCCGCGCACCTTGACGTTTGACAGCACGGCTTTCAGGTCGCCCACGCCGGCGGCAAGACTGCGCATCTCGCCGAGGCCCGACTGAACGGCCTCCAGCTGCTTCTGCACTAGGCTGAACGAGCTGCCCAGGCGGCGCTCGATGCTCTCCTGAAGTCTCGTTTCGACGTTTTCGCGGATCTTTTCAAGCTGCGCGGCGTTTTCCGTCCGCATCGCGGCGAGATCTGCACGCATCCGCTCAAGGCGCGAGTCGACGGCGGCGTTGAGGTCGCCGCTGCGCCGTTCGAGGCGTTCGATGCGGTCGGCCTGAAGGTCGCCGATGACACGCACCGATTCCGTCAGATTGGATGTGAGCCCCCGCAGCGTTTCGTTCAGCTCGCGCCGCATCTCTGAATTGCGCCGCAGCGCTTCCTCGCTCTGGTCCGAAAGTTCCTGCTGGAGCAGTTCCATCAGCAGGTCTTCCGTGGCGATGCGCCCGCGCTTCTGCACGTAGATGAAGACGACGCAGGCGATCAGTGCGCCGAATGAGCACAAGGCCGTAAGATACGGCAGATAGTTGTCCATGGTGGACCTCCTGGGAAAAGCAAATTCAAAGCTGATACAAAGGCCCAAAGGCCCGAAGACATAAAGAGATCATAAAATGACTTATTATATTAGGAAGCGCTGATTTCATTCCATTTTTCTGTCTTTGACCAGCGCACAGGAAAACTGAGAAAATGCGCCAGATCCGAAGAAACCTGTCCGGAAGGGGGCAGTGTTTCGCACGAGATGACGTATTTTATCAGTGTTTCTATAGTTGTCATTATATCACGGCAAATGAAAACAGAAGATGCTCTTCGCACAAAAAAGGCCGCGCGGCGAAGATGTTCCACAAGAAACATCATCCGCCGCGCGGCGTATTTACGTTATTCCTTTGTGTCTTTGCGTCAGATCTGATACTCTTTCGCGATTAAAAAGCCAATCGCGAGGCCGCGCCTCAAACGGGTGCGGCAGTCGGCGCCTTACAGGCGCCACGCCGTCTCATGCAGTTTTCGACGCGCCTTACGGCGCTATAAAACGGCTAGAAGAACGTCAGCCGTTTTAACGAAAACTAGTATGAATCAGCTGCTTAGATCCCGCCCAGATGGAGCAAGGCCTTGGGCGCGCGGACGCGGAAGGTGTGCAGATCGTTGACGACCTGGCTGACCTGGATGTCGCAGGTGGCGCTGAGCAGACGGTAGGCGTCAGGGAAGCTCAGTCCGGTCTTCTTCATCAGGTAGTTCACCATGTCCTCGACTGCAGCGTGGACGCCTTCCTTGAAGTCGGCTGCCGAAGCGATCGTGTACATGCTGTCGGCCGTCTCCACCATGGGACGCTCCAGACGCGTGCCCTTGAGCACGGTCACTTTCATGAGGATCTTGCCGGCTGTCTCGATGCCGGTGCCGCTCAGCTCGCCGTCGCCCATGCAGGCATGCAGGTCGCCGACGGCCAGAAGCGCGCCCTTGACGGCGACGGGCAGATACACTTTGCTTCCGACGGTGATGATTTTGGTGTCCATGTTGCTGCCGTGGTCGCCGGGAACAGCGCAATGAATGTCGCCGGAACGCGGCGCAACGCCGATCACGCCCATCATCGGCGTCAGCGGCAGGTCGATGCCGGGGGCAAAGTGCGCGTAGCCGCCCGAGATCGGGATGATCTTGGTGTTCGGCTCAGTGATCTTCTCGCCGAGCACGCCCAGGCCCTTCGACGTGACCATCACGCCCTGCGGCGCGAAGTCGATCTTGAGGATCTCGACGCAGAGCACGTCGTCAGGTTCGGCGCCGTTCACGTAGATCGGGCCGACGGAGCAGTCCATGATCGAGATGTCGATGTCGGGACGCTTGATCGTTTCATTCTTGATCTGTCCGCTGTAGCAGTCGTCAGTCTCGACGGTGAAGATCTCGCCGTCGTCGACGAAATACACGGGCTTATTGGTCTGATTGAACGAGAAAATGACCTTGTCTTTCGCGAAAACCTGCATGTTCGGCCACCAGCTTTACCAGGCCTTGGGCAGCATGCCCAGAAGGTCGAAGATGGCGTACACGGCCGCGCCGCAGAAGAGGACGATGAGCAGCGTCTGCACACAGCCGGCGCTGTACCAGCCGCACTTCCACTCAGGCTCCACGTCGCCCGATTCGCGGGCGCCGCGCAGCATCATCACGGGCAGGATGGACATGATGACGCCGCCGAAGGTGCCGGCCAGGTAGATGGCGTCAACAAAGCCGACCATGCCGCTGTAGGCCAGATAGAACGGAGGCACGCAGACGAGGATGACGGAGACGAGGCGCGTGAAGAAGTTGGTCTCATCCTTGAAGTGGAACATGTCGACGATGTTGGTGAGGAAGCTGCCGCCGACGGCCCAGTAGGACGTCATCATGGCGCACAGAGCGAAGATGTTGGCGACGAAGAACGCCCACTTGCCAAGCGCGTCGCCCCAGGCGATCGTTGCCACTTCGGTGACCTTTTCAGGACCGGTGAGCGAGATCACGGCCAGAGGCACCAGCGCCAGCAGCACGGCCGTGAGGAACATGCCCATGACGATGGCGGGAGCCAGTTTCTTGGGATCGTGACGCAGACCCCGGGCCATCTCGGGCACGGCGTACTGCGCGATGTAGCAGAAGATCGCGACGTTGAAGACGGGCACCGCGTAGGTCCAGTTGGTGTAGATCGCGCCGCTCACATTGGCCTTGTCGGAAAGGAACGAGGCGGCGATGATCACGCCGACCATCACCATCATGCCCGTGCTGATGATCTTCTCAGCCACGCCGGTGGCCTTCAGACCAAGCCAGACGACGATGATCGCGGGCACAGCGAAGATAAGGCTGCCCATCTGATTGGGGATGCCCAGCATTGCGGCGAGGATGCGGCCGCTGCCGGTCATGTAGGCGATCATGCAGCCGATCGAGTTGGCTGCGACGGAGATGAAGACGAGGAGCGCCCCCAGCTTGCCTACGTAGCGCTCAGCCAGACCGGGCAGCTGCAGCGGCTTGTTCGTGCGCAGCGCCGTCTCAGCCACGTAGAGCATCGAGAACGTCGTGAACACTCCGGCGATGATCAGCCACATCAGCAGGATCGGCCAGCCGGCCTTGCGGCTGGAATACGCCAGACCCAGGATGCCGGAGCCGATATTCGCTCCGACCACGATCATTGCGGCTTCCCAGAACGTCAGCTTGTGGACCTTCAGCGCAGAACTCTGTTCATTGTTGCTCATGCTTCAAACCCCCTTTGAAATTTGCGCGAATATATGTATCACAAATTTGTGAAATCAATTTTCGCGCTTGCGTAAATTATAACACTGTGTTTTGATTGTGTAAAATAAAAATCAAGACCTGAAAAGTGCAAAAAGCACGCCGCTCCGCATGGTCACGAGGCGGCGTGCTTTTTATGCAAATGATATGAAAAAATCGGTACTGATTGTGCTTATTTCATGGCGTCGTACACGGCGCGAGACACGCGGGCGATCGCTTCGATGCCGCAGCGGTCGCTTTCGAGCCCGCCGGTGAACATCGCGATCACATAGCGGCGGCCGTCGGGCAGCGTGAAAACGCCCACGTCGTGCTGGATGCCCGTGAGGTCGCCCGTCTTGTTGGCGACGAGCACCGTGCCCGGCTTCATGTTTTTGCGCTCTTCGGCGCTTGCCCACGAGGGGATCGCCGGAAGCAGCGAGGGCAGCTTGTTGATGCACTGCTGATGCGCCATGAAGTCGAGGATCGTCTCGCAGTCATCGGGATGGCCGCATTCGCCGCGGGCAATGCGGGAAAGCAGACGTCCTGCTTCGCCGGCGCACATGTAGTTGTTGCGCCCCTGTTTGATCGCCTCAAAGTCCAGCATCTTGCGCCCGAGCGAGATATGCTCATAGCCCTGCGCCTTCCAGAACTCGTTGAAGCGTTCGATGCCAATTAGGTCCATGATCTCGTTCGTCGCCGTGTTGTCGCTCAGCGTGATCATCAGAAACGCAAGCGTCTTCAGCGACGGCGCGTAGCTCTGATCGAGACAGGCAAGGATGCCCGTGCCTCCCACGCGGTTGTTTGCTGCGACAGTGCGCGGTGCGTTCCAGTCGGCTTTGCCCTCGCGAATGTCCTTGAGCAGCAGCGCCAGCATCGGGATCTTGATCACGCTCGCCGAGGGAAACACCAGATCGGGATTGATCTCGAATTTTTCACCCGTATCAAGCAGCTCGATAAAGAGCCCGATAGTGCCTTTGAGCCCGGACAGGATCTCATAGATCGCGTTCTGCGGGATATGCTTGTCCATGGGGAGCGCCTCACGCTAGAGCAGGAAGCTGCCGATCGCAATGGCAAGGAACGTGCCGGGGATGATCGCGAAGTACGCCAGCTTGAGCATCGGCTTCACGTCCTTGGCATGGGCAAGGCCCATCTGCGCCAGCATGTCGAGGCCGGGGTAGGCGAACGAGGTGATCTGATGCCCGACGAGCACGATCAGCACCCACAGCTGCATGGAAATGCCGAGCGGCTGAAGGAAGCCCGCGAACATCTCGTTCATCATCATTGCCTGAGCGACGGCCGCGCCGTTGATGCCGAACACGCCGATCGCCCCCGTGAGCAGCGAGAAGCCGAGCTTGCCCGTGCTCTGCAGATAGGGCTTGAGAAGATCGACGAGCGCGCCGAACGCGCCGGACTTGATGACAAAATCGAGGAACGGATTGAACAGCAGGAACATGAAGTAGAGCCAGAACATCTTGCCGCAGCCTTCCATGATCGCGTCAAAGATCGCGCCCAGCGACAGACCGCCGGCCACGCCGGTGACGATCGCGGCGGTGAGCATGACGATGATGACGTAGGAAGCGCCGCCCTTGGCGTAGATGCCGTAAGCGACCAGCAGCGCCATCGTGATCAGGAAAGCGGCAGTGGCGCGCGACGCGGCGGGCGTCGGCGTGTAGTCGGCGGGAGCTTCGGCCGAGCCTTCAAACTTCTCGGAACCGTCAGCATGCTTCTGGATGCTCAGCGCTGTGAAGTACACGCCGATCCACATGATGATCGAGATGGGAAGACCGGCGCAGAGCAAAATCTGCGGATAACTGAGGCCGCTGATGCCCATCAGCGTGACCATGGGCGGGCTGAACGGGCTGAGGAACAGGCCCGTCTGACCGGCGCCCTGGAAGATCACGGCAAGCGTCGAGGGGCAGATGCCCACGGCGGCGACGAGCGGGATGACGATCGGGGCGATGATCGCGTTTGCGCCGGCGAGCGTGCCCAGCAGCGTGACGAGCACGACTGAGCAGACCATCGTGGCGATGATGGCGCGCTTCTGCGTTGAGACGCCGATGCGGCGCATGAGGATGTTGACGATGTTGTCGGCGACTCCCGTCTTGCGGAGCACAGCGCCCAGTCCCGCGCCGAGCATGATGATCAGTCCGACGAGCGCGAGGAACGAGCCCATGCTCTTGGAGATCACCGCGCCCAGAGAACCGAGCGGCTGTTTTGTCAGGATCGCGCCGAACAGGACGCAGACGGCGACGTTCACAAGAGGATGCATTCCCTTTTTGAACGCAAGCACAATGTACAGCAGCAGGGGCAGAAGCCCCCAAATGGGCGACAGACCGAACAACATGAAACATCCACTCCTTTTTCTTATAGAATATATGGCGTTTCAGCCCTTGCCCTGAGGCAAAGACAAACGTCCTTCGATAAAAACATTAAAAACCTGATAAGCTTGGGTATTGTTATTATACGCTCTAAGTATTATTCCTGCAAGGAGTCATTTTGGATGATCCTGTTCCGTTCATTGACAGAAAAATATAAAATTACTATACTGAGAAGTGAAGTTTGCACCATCGCATCTTATCAGCGGGGATTTTGCCCCCTGCGAAAGGAGCTCATCAACGATGTATGATCTCATCATCAAGAACGGAACGGTCGTCGACGGGGTGCTGAGCGCGCCGCGGAAGGCCGATGTGGCGGTGGCGGACGGACGAATCGCTGCCGTTGCGCCGGAGATCGCTGGCGAGGCGAAAACGGTGATCGACGCGGCGGGCAAAGTCGTCTCGCCCGGATTCATCGACATCCACTCGCATTCCGATGCCTGTCCGCTCGTCGACTATGAGCCCGAGAGCAAGCTGGCGCAGGGCGTGACCACCGAAATCACGGGGAACTGCGGAATCTCGATCGTCCCCAGCACGCCTCAGACGAATGACGCCATCAGTGAATACTTCTTCAGCGAGCTCGAGCTGCCCCGCCGCGGCCTGTCGATCAAGGGCATGCACTCTGTTGCCGACTACGCTGCGCGCGTGGCGGCAAAAGGTACGGCCATCAACTATGGTCTTCTCGTCGGTCACGGCACGCTGCGCGGCGCGGTGATGGGCTTTGTCGACCGCGATCCGACGCCTGATGAGATGGAACAGCTCAAAGACCGTCTTGTGCGCGAGCTTGACGAAGGCGCGTTCGGCATGTCGCTTGGCCTGATCTATCCGCCCAGCTCCTTCTCAAAGCGCGAAGAGCTCGTCGAGCTGAGCAAAGTGCTGGCAGAGCACGACGCGCTCCTGACCGTGCACATGCGCAACGAGGGCCCGCGCATCTTCGAAGCTGTTGACGAGATGATCGACATCACGCGGAAATCCGGCGTGCATCTGGAGATCTCGCACCTCAAGCTGATGGGCAAGCCGCAGTGGGGAAGGTCGGCCGAGCTGCTTGAAAAGATCGAGTCGGCCCGTGCCGAGGGGCTGAGGATCAACTGCGATCAGTATCCCTACACGGCCACGTCGACGTCGATGACAGCGCTGCTGCCCGGCTGGGCGCACGACGGCGGCATCGGCGCGCTGGTGGAGCGTGTCGGCGCTCCGACGAAGGAGCTGAAGGACGCGACGGCTCGCGAGATGGACAACCGCGGCGGCCCCTCATGCGTGATGGTATCGGGCACGCACGGGATGCATCCGGAGTGGGAGGGCAGGACGGTGGAGCAGATCGCCGCCATGCTCGGCCTCGAACCTGTCGACGCCGTGATGAAAGTCCTAGCCGACTGCCGCGGTTCCGTTGCCTGCATCTACTTCTGCATCAGCGAGCCCGACGTGCTGAACATCATGAAGGATCTGCGCATCTCCGTCGGCTCCGACGGGTACGGCTTCTCGTTCGACCGTTCGATCACCGCGACCAATCCGCATCCGCGCAGCTTCGGCACCTTCCCGCGCTTTTTGCGCACCGTGCGCGAGCATGCGCTGATGCCGCTTGAAGATGCGGTGTACAAGATGACGGGGCTGCCGGCCTCGGTGCTGGGCATGAACGACCGCGGCGTCATCCGTGAGGGCGCTGCCGCTGATCTGACCGTGTTTGACTGGAACGCCGTGACCGACGCCTCCGAGTTCACTGACTCCGTGCGGCCGCCGCTCGGCATCGAGCATGTGATCGTCAGCGGCGCCGTTGCCTTGAAAGCCGGCGTCGTGCAGAAGACGCGCACCGGCGGAGCGCTGCTGAAAAAGTAACCGTGAACGTACGGGGACCGAAAACGCCGCAACGGTGTTTCGGTCCCCGTGTTTTATGGAACTGCGCAGGACAAGTCGAAAAATTTAGAAAAACGCTTTGAAAAATTTTCTGACAAAAGTCTCGTTTTCGGGTATACTGATAGCTGTGAATTTTTTGCGGCTGAGCCGAAAGGGGGGAACGCTGATGAAAAATCTGATCGATTTCAGACGGCTGGTCAATCCGCTGGGAATGCCCGAGAGCGTACGGGACGCGCTGAAGCATGGGATCGAGGAGGGCGTTCCCGAACCGTTCGACGAGGATTTTTCGTCGCTGCGGGAGATGATCGGGCAGAGGCATCGCGCTGCTGTGGCGCAGATCGCCGTCTCTCACGTTGAGGAAGAGCTGATCTGTCTGCTGGCAGCGGCTTCTGGAGCGCGAAAGGCGCTTTTGCCCACACCCTGCCCGCCTTCGTACGAACGGGCGCTGAAGCAGGCAGGTATCGAAGCGTGCCGATGGGAGCTGTCGCCGCGGCATAATTTTCGCTTTGCGCCCGGCGAACTGAAAGCGGCCTTGAACGGCTGCGATCTGCTGCTGATGGGGAACCCTGCCTTTCCTTCGGGCGGCCTGGTGCCGCCGGGGAACCTGCTTGAAGAGGTTGATGAATGGGCGTCGCGCGGCGGCTGGCTGATCATCGACGAGAGCATGCTCGATTTTACCTACGGCGGTATCGTCAATTCCGTGTGGTCGGGCGTGCGCTATGTGCAGCGCGCCGCGCTGATCCGCTCGTTCACGGCCTCGCTGTCGCTGGCGGTCTGTCCGCTGTGCTATGCCGTCGGCGGCGCACCGTGGCTGAGCGAGGTCAGGTCACGCCAGTTCCATCCCGCCCTTGCGCCTCTGGCCGCGTGCCTGACAGCTCCGCTGGAGGGGCTGATGGGATTTCGCGGTGATACAGTCGACTGCATCAGTGATCTGCGCAACAAGCTGATCGGCCGGCTGCGGCGCATCTCCGGACTGCGCCCCCTGCCGAGCGACGCCAACTGGGTGCTGTGCAGCCTGGAGCGCGACGATGTCACCGTGACTGATCTGGTTTCACAGCTCAACCGCCGCGGCATCATCATCGAACCCTGCGTCGACGGCGCGCACTTTGCGCTTGCGCTGAGGCCCATGACAGATCTGGAACGTTTTATCCGCGCAGCCCGTGAGATCCTCATGCCGAAGAAGGACTATCAGAAACTGCTGCCGCTGAACTGAACAAACATGCATTGAATGCAGCACAGCGCCTCCGAAAGGTCGGGATGATATGCTCTCCTAAAAGTAGACACACGAAAAAAACAAATTCGTGAGTTGCTTTTAGGAGGGCATCTTTTTGTCTACAAAACTCAGTTACAGCGCAGAAGAAAAACGTAGCATTGTGGA
>Ga0129307_1000980_pt1 | contig 36282 bp, 29 predicted proteins | sample P1105metagenome_FD_94437 | JGI IMG/M metagenome (GOLD analysis project Ga0129307, IMG submission 94437) | Capybara group fecal microbial communities from Wisconsin, USA - P1105 metagenome | ecosystem: Host-associated > Mammals > Digestive system > Large intestine > Fecal | place: USA: Wisconsin...
CTGGACGCTGTCTACGCAGCCTGACGGCTGCGGCAACCTCGCTCACGGATAGATCCTGCGGCTCCATCCGTGACCAAGGTTTTTACCACGGGGTGTCCAACTTGTTATTGCAATTTGCGTAAACTTTATTTTATAAACGATTTCCATTGGAAATATGGAGGTTTTCATGGCAGAGTATATCGACCGCAGACAGGTCAAACGGGAGGCACGGGAAATTCTTCAGGGCGCTCAGGTCGCTCCCCGAAGCTTTTTTGGCCTGTATTTGACCCTGGTAGGCCTGATGGAGCTGGCCAGCTATTTTGCCAACGGCAACTCCACCGATTTCTTTTCCAATCCTTTGGGGCTGTTTGTGGAAATTTTTGTATCTTTGATGGCCCTGCTGCTGGAATCCGGGTGCTGGCTGTACTGTATGGCCCTGCGCCGCGGGGAGCGGGCGGAATACCTGACGCTGTTTGACGGCTTCTCCTTCGCCGGGCGAATCATCCTCCTTTATTTGCTGCAATACCTCTATGTCTTTCTGTGGTCTATTCCCTCTGGCATGATTCTGGGCATTCTGGCCGCCCTCTATGGGCAGACGGTGGTTCTGTTCTCTTTTTTGATGGTTCCCCTGTTAGCGCCCCCTGTCATGGCCTTGTACCGCTACCGTTTCGCCATTCTAAACTTGTGCGAGAATCCGGAACTGAAGATTCTGGACGCCATCAACATGAGTAAGCGGCAGACCTTCGGCTACAAGCGGCATCTTCTGGCCCTGGATCTCAGTTTCCTTCCCTGGATGCTTCTGTCCTATTTCCCCATTATATATCTCTATCTTGTGGAGTATATGTCACTGATCGGGTATTCCATGCCGCCTCTTGCCGGATGGCTGTCCATTTTCCTCCAGGTAGCCGTCCCCATTGTGGTGGGCATCTGCTATCTCCCTCGCTACCGCATAGCGGAGCTGGGCTATTTTGAGATCGCCAAACACTCCTCTCACATCATCCCGGATACCTGGTCCAGGGATCAGGGGCCGGATAATCTGGGTGGCTATTTCTGATTACATTTGCGGACGAAAAAAGCGCGGCTCCGCCGCGCTTTTTTATTATCTTTGGAAGCCGTTCCCATTCCCTCTTTACCGCCAGCCCTTCAGCAGACCGCGACTGGTACTGCGCTTTCAAATTCCACAAAATTCTTAATTGCTTCCACGGTGATTCCACACAGAGGGCGTATTCTTTCCTCACTTCCAGTCGGCAGAATTTTCGGAAAGAGCGTGAACTGCATGAAGAGAGCATTGAGAGAGGCGGCAGCCGTCACGGCGGTTTTGGCCGTGGTTCTGTCCGTAAGTGTGGTATCAGCCTTGGCCTCCGGAGACGACACATCCACCTATGGATATTTGGCCGGACGGCAGCGGAGCAATGACCGGTACACGGAATTTGAACAGGCTGCCGAACTGACTTCGGATACGGAGCGAGGCGCCTTCTTCCAGGAAACTGGAATCATCGGCTACACCATGAAAGATAGAAGCGCCTATATCTACGGTGCGTCCCTGTCTGGGGGAAATATTCTCTATATCAGCACCCCGCTGGCTGCGGTGGACATCCTCCGTTCACAGCTTCTCCGGCTGACGGCTCTCTCCCTCAATCTGAGATTTTTGATTGCCCGGGCGTTCTCCAAGCGGTTTGTCAAGCCCGTGGCCGATCTGTCTGTCCAGGCGGGGCACCTGGCCGGGGAAGATTTCTACTCTGGCTACGAAGCCGGCTTCTGCGCGGAGCTGGATGACCTCTCCCAAACTCTGCAGAGACCTCCCAACCGCCTCACTGCTGAAAAATGCCCAGCGGGAGGCTAACCGCCTGTCAGAACTGGCAAACGATATTCTGGACTACTCCATCCTCCAGGCTGGACAAAGTGCCGAGAACTGGGCACCCTTTGATCTAAGCGCCGCCAGATCCGCCGCAGAGCAGTTTTCGTCCCTGCGCGCCCAGGGGTATTGAGATTGAGACGGATATGGAACCGAGCCTATGGGTAAACGGCGACGAAAAACAGCTCAGGCGGGTACTCTATAACTGACAGGATAACGCCATCCGCCACTCTCAGCCGGGAAATCAGGTGATTCTCCCCCTGCGGAAGCGGGGCGGTTTTGTCCGTGCGGAGGTCCGGGATCAGGGGGAAGGTACCTCTGAGGAAGACCTGCTCCATATCTGAGGCCGGTATTTCACAGCGAAGGAGCGGCGGGCAAGGGCGGTGCCGGACTGGGCCTGGCCATCACGAAAGAGATTTTAAACCGCCACAAAGCCCTGTTCGGCGAGGAGAGTCAGTTGGGGCAGGGCAGTCTGTTCTGGTTTGAATTGGAAGGGCTGCGGTCCCCCTCCGATGGGAGCTCTGAGGCGCGCCCTGTCTGTGGTCAGAAGCGAAATGCCACGCCGATTCGATATCTCCGCTTCCGCCTTGCGCATTTTCCCATCCCAATTACTTCAAATAGCCCCCTACGGTCAGGACCTCAAAAGGAGCTTCTGACCGCAGGGGGCTATTGAACCGCTATGGACTTTTTTAAGCTTTGCATGGCCTCCGGAATACGACCGCAGAGCGGCCCTTCATCCTGATTCTGTTTTTATAAAGGCAGAACGTGCATTACAGGTTGGGGAACCGGCCGCGCACCTGCTTGTTCTGCCGCAGAGCCAGCGTCAGCAGCGTGGACAGTACCAGGCCGAACGCCGCCTGCACCAGATTGCTGGGGATGCCGGTGGCACTTTCCGCGAAGCCGTAGAGGAAGCCCTCGTACACAAAGTAGCCCACAACCATGATAACCTCCGCCACGATGCCGCACACCACGAGAGCCCCGGTCTTCTTCCCCAAGGCCTTGTACAGCAGAGCCGCGGCCACGGCCATCAGGGCCTTGATGACCAGGGTGGCGGGGACATAGATGGGATAGCCGCTGAGCAGGTCCGCCAGGGCGGAGCCCACGCCTCCGGCGATGGCGCCGTACACCGGTCCCAGGAGATAGGCGGCCAAAATCACAATGGTGTCGCCCAGATTCATGTATCCCTGTGTGGGGGACGGAACCTTGATAACCATGGTGGCCACGCAGGCCATGGCGGCCAGCAGTGCCGTCATAACGATCAGTCTGACGCTATCAGAAGTTTTTGTTTTGTTTTCCATCACAAATTTCTCTCCCTGTGTCTTAAAATGGATGTGGCTATCTTAGCGGATATATGATATGATTAAAATATCCAATTTTTATTTTTCTTATAAGGTCAGATGGAAGGGTTGTGAGAAAAATGCTGACATATGCCATAGAGGAGCGGGGCGGACTTCCACTGTATGAGTACCTGTACCAGTGCATCCGGGCAGACATTCTCTCCGGCGTCCTGGCCCCCGGAACACGGCTGCCCTCCAAGCGAAGTCTGGCGGAACATCTGCGCGTCTCCGTCATTACCGTGGAAAACGCCTATGCCCAACTGACAGCCGAGGGCTATCTCCAGGCCCTGCCAAAAAAGGGCTTTTTTGTGGTGCAGGTGGAGCAGGCTCCGCCGGCAGAACCGCGGCTGTCCGTCCAGTTTCCAGTGCCGCCTCCGGAACGGACCTGGCGGCTGGATCTGAAAACGAACCGGGTGGATGACTCCCGGTTTCCCTTTACCGCATGGTCCCGGCTGACCCGTCAGGTCCTCAGTCAAGAAAGCACCGCCTTGCTCTCCCCTATTCCTCACCAGGGTCTCCCCTCCCTGCGGCAGGCCATTGCCGACGACCTGCGGGACTACCGGGGCCTGTCCGCGGCATCGGAGCAGATCATCGTGGGCGCCGGAGCGGAATATCTCTATCTTTTGCTGGCCCAGCTGATGAGTCAGGTGGACGTCTTTGCCGTGGAGGATCCGGGCTATCCCAAAATTGCCCAGGTTTATCGAGCCAGCGGCGTCCGGTGCGTTCCGGTTCCTTTGGATGAACAGGGTATGGACATCGACGCCCTGCGGCGGAGCCGGGCCACTGTGGCCCACATCTCTCCCTCTCACCACTACCCCACTGGGCTGGTGATGCCCATCCAGCGGCGGCAGGCCCTGCTGCGCTGGGCGTCGGAGACCGGTGGCGTCATCATCGAGGATGACTACGACAGTGAATTCCGTTTCTCCGGACGGCCCATTCCTCCGCTCCAGAGCATTGACCGGGAGGGCAGGGTCATCTACATGAACACCTTCTCTCAGACTATTGCTCCCTCCATGCGGGTGGGCTTTATGGTGCTGCCCCCGCCGCTGCTGGACCGCTGGCGCCGAACCATGGATTTCTACGCCAGTACCGTCCCCGCCACGGAGCAGGCGGTGCTGGCCCGGTTCCTGTCCTCCGGGCAGTATGAGCAGCACCTATCCCGGATGCGCAATGAATACCGTCAGCGCCGGACCGCTGTGCTGGAGGCCTTCCGCAAGAGCCCCTTTGCCAGCCGGGTCTCCATCACAGAGCACGGTGCGGGCCTTCATTTTCTGCTGAAGGTGAACACCGACCGCACGGACCAGGCCCTTCAAAGCCGGGCGGAAGAGTTGGGAATCCGGGTGGGCTTTCTGTCGGAGTACGCCAGCCTGCCCTCTTCCGCCTTCGCCCACACCCTGATCGTGAACTATGCCGGTCTGAAGCCGGAGCGCCTGCCGGAAGCCATGGAGCTGTTGGATCAGCTGTTCGCGGAATGAAACCACCCGGTTATGGAAAACAGAGAGAGGAGCATTTCATGCTCCTCTCTCTGTTTTTGATCTGTGTGGGACGCTCAGCCCTCAAAGATACGCTGGAACGCCTTCCGCAGGCGGCAGGGCCAGCACAGCACCACAGCCAGAACCGCGCCGATGCCGGCCTGCAGGATCTGGAAGGGCAATTTCATCACGGCGTATTCCGGCGTGCTGTAGATAAACGCCCGTCCCAGGGAATAGCCCACCACGTTCACCACAGCGCCCAGGGCTACGGCCAGCACCGCCACCGGCAGCTTCTTCTCCTCCGGTGCCTTCCGCACCATCCAGGAGATCAGGACGGCCTGCAGGCCATGGGTCACCAGGGAGACGAACATGGGGGCGGGATAGAAGAAGAAATCTCCCAAAAACGCGCCCACGCCGCCGACCATAAAGGCCGCGATGGGATCCAGAAGGATGGCCGCGGCGGCGATGACGATGTCGTTCAGATAGAAGTGGCCGCCGGGCACGGGGATTCCGAAGGAACTAAGGGCCACGTTCATGGCCATAAACATGGCAGTAATGGTCACCCACTTAACAGGATGGGCGGTACGAAGTTCTGCGGTCTGATTCATGGAAATCACGCTCCTTGTGTTGATTGCCCTATCCTACCGCAAAAGTGATTCTGTAAAAATATCCAGAATCAGCATTTTTTATAAGGTCAGTTTAAAAGAATTTCCGATAACCAGGGCACTACCCATTCATGGCCTCCTCCATGGGTGACTCTTCTCAACGCATCAATACAACGCCATCCTCAACAGGGTCATGGCCATGATATGCAGTGTCAAGGCGTTAATGCCGCGAAATGTCCCTTGTCCTTTCATTGTGATCTCCTTCTTCTCGGTTTTACCGGTCACAACACTCCGGGGAAATCATTAGAGTTTGATGTCAGTTTTTCGCGAAAAAAGGACCTCCGGTTACCCGGAGGTCCTTTAGTAGTTCTGCTATTCAGAGGCTCAGCACTTTTCCACCACAACGGCGGTGCCCATGCCGCCGCCGATGCACAGGGTGGCCATGCCGCGCTTGGCATCGTCGCGCTTCTGCAGCTCGTGAATCAGGGTCACGATGATACGGGCGCCGGAGCAGCCGATGGGATGGCCCAGAGCGATGGCGCCGCCATTGACGTTGACCTTGCTCAGGTCGAAGTGCAGCTCACGGGCCACGGCGATGGACTGGGCGGCGAAGGCCTCGTTGGCCTCGATCAGGTCGATATCGTCGATGCTGACGCCGGCCTTCTCCATAGCCTTGCGGCAGGCGGGAACGGGGCCGACACCCATGATCTTGGGATCAACGCCGCCCTGGCCCCAGCCGGTCAGCTTGGCCATGGGCTTCAGGCCGTATTTCTCAACAGCCTCGGCGGAAGCCAGCACGATGGCGGCAGCGCCATCGTTCAGGCCAGAGGCGTTGGCAGCGGTGACGCGCTGCACGTGCTTGCGGGCGTCAGCCTCATGGATCTCAGTGGGCTCAAAGGTGTGGACGATCTCGTCCTCCACGCCCTCGGGACCCACGGGGAAGGCGCCGCGTAGCTTGGCGATACCAGCGGCGGTGGTGCCGGCCTTGGGATACTCGTCGACCTTGAACTCCACGGTCTCCTTCTTGACCTTCACGGAAACAGGCACGATTTCGTCGTTGAAGCGACCGGACTCGATGGCGGCGCAGGCCTTCTGCTGGGAGGAAGCGCCGAACTCATCCAGTTCCTCGCGGGTGATGCCCCACACGTCGCAGATGTTCTCAGCGGTGGTGCCCATGTGATAGTTGTTGTAAGCATCCCACAGGCCGTCCTTGATCATGGTGTCGACAATCTTCTTGTCACCCATGCGGGCACCCCAGCGGGTGTCAAAGGAGGCGAAGGGAGCCTGGGACATGTTCTCCGTGCCGCCGCAGACGACCACATCAGCATCGCCGGCCAGGATGGTGCGGGCACCCTCAATCACGGTCTTCATGCCGGAACCGCAGACCATGTTCACGGTGTAGGCAGGCACGGAATAGGGGATGCCGGCCTTGACAGAGACCTGGCGGGCAATGTTCTGGCCCAAGCCAGCGGTCAGGACACCGCCGAACATAACCTCGTCAACCTGCTCGGGCTTCACGCCTGCGCGGTTCAGGACTTCCTTGACAACGATGGCGCCCAGATCAGCGGCGGGAGTGTTCTTCAGAGAACCGCCAAAGGAGCCAATGGCGGTACGGCAGCAGTTAACAACATAGAGATCTTTCATGATGTTCCTCCGTTTATATGTAAATTTTTTTACTGGGACACACAGTCGCCGTGTGTTCCCATGGGAATACGCCTGGAGTCTGAAAGCAACGGTATCCATTTGATAATTTTTTGACAATTCCCTGGATATCTCTCACTCCTCTATGATTATAGGTACTTTTCCCTTTCTCGTCAATGCTTAATTCTACTTTTTCGGAATTTTCGTTAAATATTTGACAATTTGGCTCTTTATTTAGCAAAATTGACCAAGTCCGTCCATTTGATTCTGTTTAGGTTCCCAAAGTCTCTGAAGAAGATGGGCCAAAAACCCCCGCTGTTTCCCCGGAGCGGTCCAGCTGACCTCTGGCGGCGATAAGCTTTTCATAGAAATCTGCTGGATTGATGTCCTCATATTCCGGTGCCGGCTTGACCTCCGCCTTCTGGGCCGCCTGCTGCAGCCGGCTGTCAAACCAGTCGGCCGCCACAGCCGCCTTGTCCAGAGGGCGGCGCAGCAGAATGGCCAGGCCGTCGGGCACCTCCACGATGCCGCTCCACTGGTTTTCCTCCAGATCCTCCGAAGCCCGTTCCACTGCCTCGCTGACCCGGCCGTCTCCCGGAACGAAGGTGATGCCCTGGGGAGTCTCCTCTCTGGGCGCGTCGCTGTACATCCCCGCCAGAGTGGAAAAATACTCCATAGGATCGCTACTCCCCTCCAACTTTGACAGCACCATCTCCGCCCGTTCCCGCTTCTCCGCCATGGCCGCTGTGTCTCCCTCTTGGACGTCGGCGGTGGAGATGAGAATTGAGTCCACCGTGCGGTAGCCGGCTGACTGCGCAAATGCCCCCAGTGCATCCTCCGCCGGATAGAGGGTGCTGCCCGGCGTTACCGCCAGCTCCCGCAGGCGGCTGTAGCGGTGGTAGTCCAATGTAAAGGCGTCTGCGCCAGCCCGGTCCAGTCCCATCCAGGCCAGCTCCCCCAGGCACCGGCTCTCGCTGCCATACTTTTCGCACAACGCCTCCCACTCCTGTTCTAAGGCCTCCTGATCCCGGTCATCGGTATCGCAGCCGTATTCCTCCGCCCAGTTTTCGATCACCGCGTAGAGTACCGTCGTGTCCAACGCCTGCTGCTTCACATACTGAGCCATGGTCTGCCCTGACCGGTCCGCCTCCCAGTCCAGTGCCTGCCCCTCGGCGTCGCAGGCCTCGGTCAGGTAGTCGCAGTTATAGGTCAGCCAATAAAAATACCGCCAGGCGGGCACGTCCCGCCCATCCACCGTCAACAGGACCTGATTGGCGGGGATGCCGGTAACCTGCTCATACAAACTCTCCGCCGCTTCGGCCTTTTTCTGTCCGCAACCCGCCAAAATCAGTGCGGACATCACCAGTGCGCACCATCCCAAACGTTTCATCGCCTCAGCCCCTTTCATTCCTGTCATTCTATCCGGGGTGCCATGGGGAAAACAAGCAAAAGAGGAAGATGCCCCTCGTGGAAATGGAACCGCGCCTGAGGATGATCTATCATCCTCAGGCGCGTTGATGCTGCGATTGTTCCGTGGGCATTGGGTTATTCCTCTCCATTCTGATGGAGCCGCAGGTCCTCCACCAGCGTCAGGGCCGAGTCCAGCACGTCCTCTCCGGGCTTCAGCTGCAGGGTCAGTCCCGGCGTCTCTCCGGCGGATAGGGTCAGCCTCCGCTTATATTTGGGCAGATTCACCACCCGCACCAGGGCCTCCGGTCGGAAAGCGCCCAAGGTCAGCTTCAGCCTGTCGCCCTTCTGGGTGATGTCGGACACCCCCGCCTTGACGGCGGCAGCCCGGAGCAGGGCCACGTCCAGCAGGGCCAAGACGGGCCTGGGCGGTTCGCCGTAGCGGTCGATGAGCTCATCCAGCACATCGGCGCTGTCCTCGTCGGACCGGATGGCGGCGATACGGCGGTACAGGTCCATCCGCTGCTCAGGAGAGGGCACATACTTTTCCGGGATGTTGGCGTTCACTGTCAAATCGGCGGAACACTCGGGGACGATGTTCTTCGCCTCACCCTTCTCCTCCAGCACCGCCTCCTCCAGCAGCTTCAGGTACAGGTCATAGCCCACGCTCATCAGGTAACCGGACTGCTCCGGCCCCAGCAGGTTGCCGGCGCCCCGGATCTCCAAATCCCGCATGGCGATCTTGAAGCCGGAGCCGAACTCCACATACTCCCGGACGGCGGACAGTCGCTTGGCGGCGTTCTCCTGCAGCACCTTGCCCCGGCGGTAGGTGAGATAGGCATAGGCCCGGCGGGCGCTGCGGCCGATGCGGCCCCGGATCTGGTGCAGCTGGGCCAGGCCCATCCGGTCCGCGTCCTCGATGATCAGGGTGTTGACGTTGGGGATGTCGATGCCGGTCTCGATGATGGTGGTGCAGACCAGGATATCCGCCTCTCCGTCCACCATGGCCTGCATGACGGCGGACAGCTCCCGCTCTCCCATCTTCCCGTGGCCGGTGACAATGCGCACCTCCGGCCCCAACAGCTTCTGAATGCGGGTGGCGGTCAGGTCGATGGTCTCCACCCGGTTGTGGAGATAGTACACCTGCCCGCCCCGGGCCAGCTCCTTCCGCATGGCATCCTCCAGAATGGCCCAGTCGTGCTCCAGCACATAGGTCTGCACCGGCTGCCGGTCGGCGGGGGGTTCCTCAATGGTGGACATATCCCGCAGACCGGACAGGGCCATGTTCAGCGTCCGGGGAATGGGGGTGGCGGACAGGGTCAGCGTGTCCACCTGCTTGGCCATCTCCCGCAGCCGCTCCTTGTGAGTGACGCCGAAGCGCTGCTCCTCGTCGATGACCAGCAGGCCCAGGTCATGGAACCGGACATTCTTCTGAATGAGCTTGTGGGTGCCGATAACCAGGTCCACAGACCCATCGGCCATTCCCTGCAGGATGCGCTTCTGCTCCTTTGCCGTGGTGAACCGGGAAAGCACCTCGATGGTCACAGGGAAGGACCGGAACCGGCCGCTGGCCGTGGCGTAGTGCTGCTGGGCCAGGACGGTAGTTGGCACCAGAATGGCGGCCTGCTTTCCGTCCAGGATGCACTTCATAACGGCCCGGAGGGCCACCTCGGTCTTACCGTAGCCCACATCACCACAGAGCAGCCGGTCCATAGGACGAGGGATCTCCATATCCTTTTTGATCTCGTCAATAGCCCGGAGCTGGTCTCTCGTCTCCTCATAGTCAAAGGCGTCCTCGAACTCCTGCTGCCAGGCGGAGTCTGGGGAGAAGGCAAAGCCCGGCTGACGGGCCCGTTCCGCATAGAGCTGGATCAGCCCCTTGGCCAGATCCTTCACCGCGGCCTTGGCCTTGAATTTCTGACGGGCCCACTCGGTGCCTCCCAGCTTGTTCAGCCGCGCGTGCTCCTGGGCCTCCTCCCCGCCGCCGATATATTTGCTCACCAGATCCAGCTGGGTCACCGGCACATACAGGCAGTCCCCGCCGGCGTAGTCGATTTTGATATAATCTTTCTCTACGCCGTCCACAGGCATTTTCTGGATGCCGGTAAAACGGCCAATGCCATGGTGGACATGAACCACCAGGTCGCCGGGGGCCAGGTCCGTGTAGGACTGCAACTTCTGGCGGTTGCTCTCCTTTTTCAGCCGCTGCTGTCTCTTCTTCCCCACGGCCAGCAGCTGCCCCTCGGTCAGCACCGCCAGCTTCAGTTGGGGGAACTCACTGCCTGCGGACAGAGCGCCGATGGTGATGCGCACCTCGCCGGAGCCGGGCATGGCCGCGCCCTTCAGGTCCAACGCAGCGGAGATGCCCTTCTCCTCCAGAATCCGGTGAAGGTTTTTGGCCCTGGTCTCGCCGCCGCAGAGCACCAGGATGGCGTGTCCGGTATTCCGGTAGTGCTCCATATCCGTGACAGCGGTCTCCAGACTGCCGCCATAGGAGCTGAGCTGTTTTGCATTCATGCTCATCAGCCCCCGGGGCCGCAGGGGAAGCCGGGAGGTAGGCAGAGAGTCCTCCATGATGACGGGGAAATCGGCCAAGGCGGTATAGAGCTCGTTTTCCGTCAGGGTCAGCCGGGCATAGTCCCCCGCCAAGACGCCGCCCTCAATCAGGGCCTCCGTGTCCTGCTTGACCTGTAGCACTGTGTGCTTGGCCCGCTCGTCCACCCGGCCGCTCTCGCTGAGGAACACGATGGCGTCCGGCGGCAGATAGTCCACGGCGGTGGCCATGTCCGGGTGGATCGCCGCCAGATAACGATCCATGCCCCCGGGAACCGCGCCGCTGCGCAGCCGCTCCGCGTCGGCCCGCAGCGTCTCCACGATGGCCTCGGTCTTCTGCTTTTTGGCCAGCTTCGCCGCCAGGTCTGTCAAGGCCTCCGCCAGTCCGGCCAGTCCGCCTCGGGCGCAATGGGGCAACACCTCCGCGGCAGGCAGGATCAGGGCGGACTTTTCATTCCGTGTCCGGCGCTGGGTGGCGGGGTCGAAGCTCCCCAGAGAGTCGATTTCGTCATCAAACAGTTCGCAGCGCACCGGCTGCTCCATCAGCGGGGAGAACACGTCCAGAATACCGCCACGCAGGGCGAACTGTCCCACGCCCTCCACCTGGTCGCAGCGGGTGTAGCCATTGGCGATGAGCCGGTCCGTCAGGGTCTTCAGCTCCACCTGCTCTCCTGTTTTCAGTCTTATTGCCGAAGCGGTCAGCAGCTTCTTCGGCAGGGTCCGGGCCATAAGTCCGTCTGCCGTGGCCACGGTGATTCTGGCCTTCCCCCTGGCCAGGGCATACAACGCCGCCAGACGGTTCCGCTCCCAGTCCCGGGAGGCCACGGCGCCGGGGCGCATCTGCCACTCCCGGGCCAGTAGCAGCACAGGCGTCTCTCCCGTCAGAGCCGCCAGATCCGCCGCCAGGGTGTGGGCTTCCCGCTCGTCGCCGCAGACGAATACCGCCGGCCGCCCGGCGGCATAGGCCACCGCCGCGCCGGTCTCCGCCCGATGGACAGGCTGCAGGCCTGATACCTCCGCCGGACAGCCGCCCTCCTCTACCCGGCGTACCAGCTCGGTCACCTCCGGAATGGTATTCAGTTTTTTCAAAAGCTGTTCCATAGCCGACTCTTTCTGTTAAAATTTGGAAATTTTGTCCGTAACAGGGCGCACTCCGTCCCAGAGAGACCGGGTGTACCCAACTACGCGCGCCTTATCGTGTCTTATATTTATATGTGGAAGAATGAAAAACTGACCTGCCTCCGCGCCATTTTATTCGTGGCAAGGTCCGCCTGGGAAGACATCCGCTTTGGACCGGGATTATCCGCCGGACCGTTTCTTTTTTCAAAATCTTTCTCTGTATGAGGGAGACGCCTGTCTCAGTTGAAGCGGTTCATAGCCTTTTGGCAGTTACCGTCGTTTTCGATGATACACGCCGCCGCGTCAATGGCCCGGTCGAATGCCTCCAGGAGAAGCTTCTTATCCGCCTGGGAGGGCTCACCGATGACCCAGTCGATCATGTCACCGCCCTGGCCGGGGGCGCCGGTGCCAATTTTCACCCGGGGGAACTGGTCGGTGCCCAGGTGAGCAATGATATTCTTGATGCCGTTGTGGCCGCCGGCGCTGCCGGAGGGCCGTACCCGGATCTTTCCCACCGGCAGGGACACATCGTCGAAGATCACCAGCACATGGTCCGCCGGAATCTTGTAGAACTGGGCCGCCTCCCGCACCGCCTCGCCGGAGAGGTTCATAAAGGTCTGGGGCTTCATCAGCAGGCATCTGCGGCCACCGAATTCCGCCTGCGCCGTGACAGCCTTGAACTTGATTCGATCGATCTTCAAATGCTCCCGCTCCGCCAGCAGATCCAGGGTCAAAAAGCCCATGTTGTGCCGGGTCCGGGCGTACTTTTCGCCGGGATTGCCCAGGCCCACCACCAGCCACTCCACACCGGAGAGTTTTTTACCAAACAGCATAGTGAACTCCTTTAAAAATGCGTAATTTTAAAGACGCCGCAAGGGCGGGAAAGTGAACTTCCCCGCCTTGCGTAATAGATATGTTGGTTTCTCTGTTCCATCTCTGGAAAGCCCAGACGGGTTTCCAGGAGACCAGGAGAGAGATTACCGGAACAGCTTGGAGATGGAGATCTCCTGGTAAATGCGCTCAATGGCCTCGGCAAACATGGGGCCAACGGACAGATACTTGATCTTCTCGCACTTGGAAGAATCAATGGCCGGGATGGTGTCCAGCAGAGCCAGCTCCTTGATGACGCTGTTGTTGATGCGCTCCAGCGCCGGGCCGGACAGAACCCCGTGAGAGGCGCAGGCGTGGACGCTCTTGGCACCGCCCACCTCAATCAGGGCTTGGGCTGCGTTGCACAGGGAACCGCCGGTGTCCACCATGTCGTCGAAGATGATGCAGTCCTTGTCCCGCACATCGCCGATGACATTCATCACCTCGCACTGGTTGGCCTTCTGACGGCGCTTGTCCACAATGGCCAGGTTCATGTGCAGCTTCTGCGCAAAGGCACGGGCGCGGGCCACAGAGCCCACGTCGGGGGATACCACCACGATGTCCTCGCAGTCAGAGCCGAACTTCTTGGCATAATAGTCCACAAAAATGGGGTTTCCGGCCAGATTATCCACAGGGATGTCGAAGAAGCCCTGAATCTGGGATGCGTGGAGATCCATGGTCAGCACCCGGTCGGCGCCTGCGGCCACCAGCATATTGGCCACCAGCTTGGCGGTGATGGGATCCCGGGCCTTGGCCTTGCGGTCCTGCCGGGCATAGCCGTAATACGGCATGACGGCGGTGATCCGTCCGGCAGAGGCGCGCTTCAGCGCGTCAATCATAATCAGAAGCTCCATCAGGTTCTTGTTCACCGGATTGCAGGTGGACTGGATGACGAACACATCGCTGCCGCGAACGGTCTCGTACAGGGAGACGAAAATCTCACCGTCCGAGAATGTGCCGACCTCCGCCTCTCCCAGTTTGGTGCCCATCAGCTTGCAAATATCCTCCGCCAGCTTGGGGTTCGCGTTGCCGGTAAAAACCTTGATATCTTTCCCGTGAGAAATCATTTTGAACGCCCTCTTTCTTCTCTATTATTATCGTGTTTATCGCGTTGTATTTGGTTCTCAGTTTTCTATTTTTACGAGCCCTCCGGCTGTCAACCCGCCGGGCCGTCCGCTTCCGCCTTTGGCCCGCATTCCGGGAATCAGACAGCAAAAAGCCGCCTCACACCATCAGCCAGTCCTGTTCACTCACCCCGGCTGGGGTCTTGCGAAAGGAAAGGCTTTCAGCATCAGCGGCTTTTCCTGCATATGAGGGGATCCGGAATCAATCATCAAAACACTTCGCACCTGATCCATTGGGTCCCCCCCCTTTCAAAATTTGTATTCTGCTCATTATCGCAATCCTATTATATCAAGCTTCCAGCAAAAATCCAGTATGCAGGATGAAATCATTCGGAGAAAATTCAAGGGTCTTTTTGGCAGTTTGACCGTATTTTTTGATTCTTTTTCCATTTTTGTTCTTTCCTGTGCCTCTTTTATAACTCTGTTTTTCAGCGTTTTGCAGAATTTGTGCCCATTTTGTGGTGATTTCTTCCGAATTTGTATTTTTATCTCCATTTTATAGTTGAATTTATCAGCGTAATGGATTACAATATCTTCCGTTCGCAAGGGAGGTGGGCTGATGCTGAATGTGGTTCTGGTGGAGCCGGAGATTCCGCAAAACTGCGGCAACATCGCCCGGACCTGCGCCGCTACCGGCAGCCGCCTCCATCTGATCCGCCCGTTGGGCTTTGATATCTCAGAAAAAGCCGTCCGCCGGGCCGGGCTGGACTATTGGCATCTGGTAGAGGTCTTTGACTATGAAAACCTGGACGATTTCTTTCAAAAGCATCCGGAGGCCGCGGAGGATCTGTGGCTGACCACTACCAAGGCCCCTCGGTCCTATCAGGAGGCCGTGTTCACTCCGGACAGCTGGCTGTTTTTTGGCAAGGAGACCGCCGGCCTGCCTCTGTCCTTCCGGGAGCGCTTCCGGGATCGCTGCATCCGCCTTCCCATGGTGTCCGAGGCCCGGAGCCTGAACCTCAGCAATACGGTAGCTGTCTGTGTCTATGAGGCGCTGCGCCAAACCGGCTTTTCTGGCCTGCAAGGTACCGGCGAGATGGCAAACAGCTGATTTTGTCCATACTATTGTTATATCCGGCGCTGACGCGCCGTAAACACATTACCGATGGAGGAACCCATATGAATTACAACAAAAAAACTGTCCGGGACGTGGACGTGGCTGGCAAGAAGGTCCTTCTCCGCTGCGACTTCAATGTTCCCCAGGATAAAAAGACCGGCGAGATTACCAGTGACAAGCGCATTGTCGCCGCCCTGCCCACCATCCAGTACCTGCTGGACAACGGTGCCGCCGTCATCGCCTGCTCTCATTTGGGCAAACCCGCGGCTACTTTCGAATCCTATGTGAAAAAACAGGTGGAGAAGGGGAAGGACGCCGGCTCCGTCACGAAAGAGGAATGGGAAAAGTCCCTGAAGAAGCTGACTCTGGCTCCTGTTGCCAAGCGTCTCAGCGAGCTGCTGGGCAAGGATGTGATTTTTGCCCACGATGTTGTCGGCGAGGATGCCAAGGCCAAGGCCGCTGCTCTCCAGCCCGGCCAGATCCTGCTGCTGGAAAATACCCGCTTTGAAAAGGGCGAAACCAAGAACGACCCTGAGCTGGCCAAAGCTATGGCCTCTATGGCGGACCTGTATGTATCCGACGCCTTCGGCGCGGTTCACCGGGCCCACGCCTCCACCGCCGGGGTGGCCGCCTATCTGCCTGCTGTCTCCGGTTTCCTGATTCAGAAGGAACTGGAATTCCTGGGCGGTGCCATCGCCAATCCCAAGCGCCCCCTGGTGGCCATTCTGGGCGGCTCCAAGGTGTCCTCCAAGATCGGCGTCATCAACAACCTGCTGGAGATTGCCGACACCATCATCATCGGCGGCGGTATGGCTTACACTTTCTCCGCCGCCATGGGCGGCAAGGTGGGCAACAGCCTGCTGGAGTCCGACTGGATGGACTACTCCAAGGATATGATTGAAAAAGCCAAGGATAAGGGCGTGAAGCTGTTGCTGCCCGTGGACACTGTCTGCGCTGACGCTTTCGCTCCCGATGCCAACAGCCAGGTGGTCAAGGCCGGTGAGATTCCCGACGGCTGGGAGGGCCTGGACATCGGCCCCGAGACCGTGAAGCTGTACTGTGACGCCGTGGCCGACGCCGGTACCGTCATCTGGAACGGCCCCATGGGCGTATTTGAGTTCCCTGCCTTCGCCAAGGGCACCGAGGCCGTGGCCGAGGCCCTCAGCAAGACCTCCGCCATTACCATTATCGGCGGCGGTGACAGTGCGGCGGCCGTGGAGCAGCTGGGCTACGCTGACAAGATGACCCACATCAGCACCGGCGGCGGCGCCAGCCTGGAATTCCTGGAGGGCAAGGAGCTGCCCGGTGTGTCTTGCCTGCTGGATCAATAAAGAGAGATTTCGGTTCCCTTGTATTTTCCGGCCTTTGTCCCGCTGTGAGAAGTGGGGCGCTCCACCCTGCCCCATAAGCCTCAGCTTAAAAGGAATGATTTTTCCTGGCGTATGGGGCCATACTTAAAATTCGAAATACCGCATATGGATATATATATTGAAGGAGAAATGCTAACATGAATCGCAGATATCGTAAAACAGTCATTGCCGGTAACTGGAAAATGAACATGACCGCTACCGAGACCAAGAAGTTCGCTGAGGAACTCAAGAAGGTCATGCCCCGCGCCAAGTGGTGCGAGACTCTGATCTGCGTCCCCTCCTGCAACATCTCCACCGCCCAGAAGGCCTTCAAGGACCTGCGGGTCTCCGTGGGCGCCGAGAACGTCTACTTTGAGGAGAAGGGTGCCTACACCGGTGAGGTCTCCGCCGATATGCTGAAGGATCTGGGCGTCAAGTACGTCATCGTGGGTCACAGCGAGCGGCGCCAGTATTTCTGCGAAACCGATACCACCGTCAACAAGAAGGTTCACGCAGTGCTGAACGCTGGTATGAATCCCATCATCTGCGTGGGCGAGTCTCTGGAGCAGCGGGAGACCGGCATTACCAATGACTGGATCTCCCTGCAGGTGAAGAGCGCCCTGCATGGCGTATCCGCCGACAAAATGCGCCGCTGCATCATCGCCTATGAGCCCATCTGGGCCATCGGCACCGGCAAGACCGCCTCCGCCGAGCAGGCTGGTGAGGTCTGCACCAACATCCGTGCCACCATCCGCGCCCTGTATGGCGCCCGTGTGGCCCGCTCCGTCACCATCCAGTATGGTGGTTCCATGAATCCCAAGAATGCGGCTGAGCTGCTGGCCCAGCCCGATATTGACGGCGGCCTCATCGGCGGCGCCTCCCTGAAGCCCGAGCAGTTTGTGGACATTATTAACGCCGCCAACCAAGAGTAAGGATCTTGATCCGTGTCAGTCCTTTTTCCAGTGTTTTGTTGACCATACCAATCTTCAGTGAAATTGCAGCATATGGCATTTTCGCTTTGCGGCAGTAGCCGTCGATGTCAAAATCCATTTGGATTTTGACGGGCTTGGTGTGGAACGGCTTCGCCGACAGCGCCTTTAGCGGTGTTCCGCCATCCCAGCTGGCGAAATGAGAATCAGGCTCGATTTTCATTGGCGAATAGTATGAAATGGAGAAGCTATTATTATGAATAAAACACCCACAACTCTCATTATTATGGATGGTTTCGGCATGACCTCCAGCATGGACGGCAACGCCGTGGCCGCCGCCAGCACCCCTCATCTGGACAGGCTGTTCGCGGAATACGCCCATACCGAGCTGAATGCCTCCGGTCTCAGCGTGGGCCTGCCGGACGGTCAGATGGGCAACAGTGAGGTCGGTCACACCAATATTGGCGGCGGCCGGGTGGTTTTCCAGGATCTGCCTCGTATTACCAACGCTATCAGCGACGGCAGCTTCTTTGAAAATGAGGCCTACTGTCACGCCATGGATGCCTGCCTGAAAAACAGCTCCTCCCTCCATCTCATGGGTCTGCTGAGCACCGGCGGCGTCCACTCTCACCTGGATCACCTGTTTGCTCTGCTGAAGATGGCGAAGGACAAGGGTCTGGAAAAGGTCTATATTCACGCCTTTTTGGACGGCCGTGACGTATCCCCCACCTCCGGCGCCGATTTTGTGGCCCGGACGGTGGAGAAGTGCCGGGAACTGGGCGTGGGTAAGATCGCCACTGTCATGGGCCGGTACTACGCCATGGACCGCGACAAGCGCTGGGACCGGCTGGAGCAGGCCTATGACGCCATGGTCTACGGCGACAGCGCCACCTATAATCCCGTCCCCGTGGCGGCGGTGAAGGACTCCTACGCCAAGGGTGTCACCGATGAGTTCGTGGAGCCCGTGGTCTGTGACCGGGACGGCACCATCTCCGACAATGACAGCGTAATCTTCTTCAACTTCCGTCCCGACCGGGCCAGGGAGATCACCCGCTCCCTGGTGGATCCGGACTTTGACGGCTTCACCCACCAATTCTTCCCCCTGACCTTTGTCTGCAACACCGAGTACGACGCCTCTATGCCCAATGTGGAGGTGGCCTTCCCCAGGGTCACCGTGCGGAACGGTTTGGGCGAGTATTTGAGCAAGATGGGCATGACCCAGCTGCGCATTGCTGAGACAGAGAAATACGCCCATGTGACCTTCTTCTTTAACGGCGGCAGTGAAACCGTGTTCCCCGGCGAAGACCGGGTGCTGGTTCCCTCCCCCAAGGTGGCCACTTATGATCTCCAGCCGGAGATGAGCGCCCGTGAAGTATGTGACAAATGCGTGGAACGCATTGAATCCGGCACTTACGACGTCATCATCCTGAACTTCGCCAACTGCGACATGGTGGGCCACACCGGCGTATTCGACGCCGCGGTCAAGGCCGTGGAGACCGTGGACGAGTGCGTCGGCCGGGTGGTGGACGCCACGCTGAAGATGGGCGGTATCGCCATGGTCACCGCCGACCACGGCAATGCCGAGCAAATGAAGCAGGATGACGGCTCCCCCATGACCGCCCACACCACCAACTTGGTGCCCTTCATCCTCTGCGGTGCCGGCACGGAGCTGCGGCAGGGCGGCAAGCTGGCGGACATCGCCCCCACTATTCTGGATGTGATGGGCCTGGAAAAACCCGAGGAGATGACCGGCAAAACGCTGATCATCAAGTAAAATTTCCCTGAAACATCGTATAAATCCCTCCTTTTCTGTCCATACTTTGGAGAAAAGGAGGGATTTTTTACGAACAGCAAACTCAAATCCATGCTCAGCGGCACCGGATTCTATGCGGTGTTGTTCCTCTGCCTGGCCGCGGTGGGCGCCGGCGCCTACTTCCTTCTGTTCCGGGATACGGATGACCCCGCCCAGGTCCTGCCGGCCTCTTCCGCGGAGATCTCCTCGACGGAGGCCTCCTCAGCGGCGGAGATTCCGGAAGTGGAGTCCATCCAGCCCGTGGTGGAAACCGCCGTCCCGACGGATCTGTCGGAGAGCGAGCCGGAGACGGAACCTGAGCCTGATCCGGCGCCAGCAGCAGCTGTGGTGGATGATACTCCGGTGGTGGTGGAGGAGCCCAGTCTGGTAGTATCGCCTCTCAGTGGACAGGTGGTGGCGGCCTTTTCCGTGGATGCCCTGACCTACAATGCCACGCTGGATGACTGGCGCACCCATGACGGCGTGGACATCGCCGCCGCGGCCGGGACTAATGTTTTGGCTGCCAGCGCCGGTATGGTCTTGTCCGTCTTTGACGACGATCTGCTGGGCACGACAGTGGTCTTAGGCCACTCCGGCGGTTATCAGACTACCTACGCTAACCTGCAGGCCAACCCCACCGTCTCTGCGGGGGACAAGGTTTCCGCCGGGCAGATCATTGGAGCCGTGGGCACCACCTCCATCACCGAGTCGGCAGAGGGGCCCCATCTGCACTTCTCCGTGTCCAAGGACGGGGATTTGGTGGACCCCGAGGAATATCTGAACAAATAAAGGCGACAGAGGCCGTTCCCTCAAACGGGAGCGGCCTCTGTCATCGGTTGTCAGACCGGTCTTTCGCTCCCGGACTGTTACATAGCTTTCCCAGCCGCGACGCTTTCCCCGATTTTCCTTGCACCGGCGGTCCATTTCTGTCATACTATTGGAAGTATGGAAAACGCATGCGGCCGCATGCCGGGGAAAGAGGCGTTATGGCAATGATTCGCACAATTTTGATGGATGTGGACAACACCCTGCTGGATTTCAACAAATGCGCCTCCGCGTCCATGGCGGAGGGATTCCGGGACTTTGGGCTGGAGTACCGGCCAGAGATGTTTCCAATTTTTCTGGACATCAACGACCGGCTGTGGCGGGAGATCGAGCAGGACCAACTGACCCGGGATGGACTGCACCGCATCCGCTGGCCCTGGATCTTTGACAAGCTGGGCATTGAGGCCGACGGCATCGCCTTTGAGCGCCGGTTCTGTGAGCTGTTGTTTGACAGCCACGAGCCGGTGGAGGGGGCCATGGAGCTGCTGCGATATCTTTCCGGAAAGTACGACGTGTATGTGGCCAGCAACTCCTCCTACGCCCAGCAGTTCAACCGGCTGACCTTAGCCGGGATGATGCCGTTTCTGAAGGGGCTGTTTGTCTCCCATGAGCTGGGTGCTCCCAAGCCCAGCCAGGCGTTCTTTGACATCTGTATGGAGCGGCTGGGAAATCCGCCGAAGGAGGAGGTCATGCTCATCGGAGACTCCCTCACCGCAGACATGCAGGGTGGCGTGGACTACGGTCTCCCCACCTGCTGGTATAACCATAACCACCAGCCCCGGAACATCGGCCTGCCGGTAGACCACATTGTGGAACACCTGTGGGAGATCCAAAATATCCTGTGACAGGAAAACGGACGCCGGAGCGTCCGTTTTTTCTGTATGCGGTTATAGGCGGTTTCAGTTCTCTCTTGCCTTAAGGGCGGCCTCCGCAGTGCGGAGGGTACGGCGCAGGAAAATGGTGCAGAGGGTCAGGGACATCAGCTCAGCAATGGGAAAGGCGAACCAGACCAGATTCAGCCGTCCTGTCTGAGCCAGCAGCCACGCTGCCGGCAGCAGAACCACCAGCTGGCGGGAAACGGAGACAATCAGGCTGTGGAAAGGATTACCGATGGCCTGGAACACCGAGCTGGCGATGATATCGAAGCCCGCCAGCAGGAAGTGGATGCTGATGATCCGCAGGGCCATGACGCCGATGGGCAGCATCTCCTCGGAGGCACTGAACAGCCGCAGCAGCGTACCGGGCGCCAGCTGGAAGAGTGCGAATCCCGCCGTCATAATGCACACAGCGGTACAGATGGTCAGCTTAATGGTTTTCTTTACCCGATCCAGCCGGGCGGCACCGTAATTGTAGGAGATGATGGGCACCATGCCGTTGTTCAGTCCGAACACCGGCATGAAGATAAAGCTCTGCAGTTTGAAGTAGGCGCCGAAGGCGGCGGTGGCGGCATCGGTAAAGGAGATCAGGATCTTGTTCATACCAAAGGTCATAATGGAGCTGATGGACTGCATCACAATGGAGGGAACGCCCACCCGGTAGATCTCCTTTGCCACCCGACGATCCCAGCGGATGCTCCGAAGGCGGATATGGATGTCGGGGTTGCATTTAATATTCAGCAGGATTGCCGCCAAGGCGGCGATGGTTTGGCCGGCTACTGTGGCGACGGCGGCACCGGCCACCTCCAGGCGAGGTGCGCCGAACAGGCCGAAGATTAAAATAGGGTCCAGGACAATATTGATGACGGCGCCGAGGATCTGCGTACACATGGCATAGGTGGTCCGGCCCGTGGACTGCAGCAGCCGCTCAAAGCAGAACTGGCTGAACAGTCCAATGGAGCAGCACGTGCAGATCCGTGCATAATCAGTGCCGTAATCCACAATGGCGGCAATGTCCGTCTGGGCCAGGAAAAAGAGCCGGGACAGTGTCAGACCGGCAACAGCAAACACCGCGAAGCTGCACAGCGCCAGGAAAATGCCGGTGTTGGCAGCCTTGTCCGCCATTTCCTGCCTTTTCTCACCCAGGGAGCGGGATAGCAGGGCGTTGATGCCCACGGCGGTGCCGGCACCCACAGCGATCATCAGGTTCTGTATAGGGAATGCCAGAGACACGGCGTTGAAGGCGTCCTGGCTGATTCTGGCCACAAACACGCTGTCCACCACATTATATAGGGCCTGGACCAGCATGGAGATCATCATGGGGATGGCCATACCGGCCAAAAGGCGGCCCACAGGCAGCACTCCCATTTTATTTTCCCCAGGTCCCCCACCTGCGGCAAGGTTCTTTTCTTCCATTTCTGATGTTCCTTTCTGTTTTGCAGAAAAAGGACGCGGCTCTTACAGCCGCGCCTGTTCTTCTTACTTTTTCAGCTCGCCGGTGGCCATCTGGGTCAGGTAGGCGTTGATGAAGCCGTCCAGGTCCCCGTCCATCACCGCGTCGATCTGGCCGGTCTCATAGGCAGTACGGGTGTCCTTCACCAGCTGGTAGGGCATGAACACATAGGATCGGATCTGGCTGCCCCACTCGATCTTCATCTGAACGCCCTTAATATCAGAGATCTTCTCCGCGTGCTGCTGAATCTTCAGCTCCACCAGTTTGGCACGCAGCATTTTCATGGCGTTGTCCCGGTTCTGGAACTGGCTGCGCTCCGTCTGGCAGAACACCACGATACCTGTGGGCAGGTGGGTCAGACGGACGGCGGAGGAAGTCTTGTTGATATGCTGGCCGCCCGCGCCGGAGGAACGGCAGGCCTGCATCTCAATGTCCTCTGGCCGGATCTCCACCTCCACGTCATCGGGCAGCTCGGGCATGACCTCAATGGCAGCAAAGGAGGTCTGGCGGCGGGCATTGGCGTCAAAGGGAGATACGCGGACCAGCCGGTGGACGCCGTTTTCACTGCGGAGGAAGCCATAGGCGTTCTCGCCCTCAATGGAGATGGTGGCGGACTTGATGCCGGCCTCATCCCCCTCCTCATAGTTCAGGGTGGTACACTTAAAGTCGTGGCGCTCCGCCCAGCGGGTGTACATCCGGAAGAGCATCTGGGCCCAGTCCTGGGCCTCGGTGCCGCCGGCGCCGGGATGGATGGTCAGAATGGCGTTGTTGTTGTCGTATTCGCCGGTGAGCAGCGTGGTGAGGCGAGTCTCCTCCACCTTCTTCTCCAGGGCCGTGAAGCCCTCCTTCAGCTCCTGCAGCAGATCCGGGTCGTCGGCCTCCTGGCCCATCTCACACAGAACACCCAGGTCCTCCCACTCGGAGATCAGCTTTTCCTGCCGGGCCACCTTGTTCTGCAGCTGCTTCAGCTTCTGATGGACACGCTGGGACCGCTCCAGATCATTCCAGAATCCGTCCTGAGCAGACTCCTCCTCCAGCTGACGGACCTCCGCCTTGGCGCCCTCCATATCCAGGGCCGCGGACAGCTTCTCCAGCTCCGGCCCTAAATCCTTCAATTTCTGTTTATATTCGTCGTATTCAATCAGCGCCATGACAACCTCTCCATTTCCACCGAAAAATTTCATTAGCCATAGTATTATATAGGAGGACAGCCTATTTGTAAAGAAAAAAGTGGTTTTTCCACAGATGGGCTTCTGGCTGGCGTATGTTCATAATTTGTTCATGAATGTTCGCACCATTTCAGCTATGTTATAGGCAGAAATAGAAATATTATGTAACCGCAAATTCGAAATGATTGAAGGAGGTTCACATGAAACAGTTTCTGAAAAAACAGCTGCCTTCGTTTGCCCTGGCCCTTCTGATGATGGTTAGTGTGATACCCGCGGCGTCGGCGGCAAGTAAAGCGGATATCGAGGTCAGTGTGGAGGCCGGCGACGAGGTAGCCCTTAGCCGCTCGGAGTTCCGAAGCCTGTATAACGAGTATTCCGCCGTCAGCGGCAGCACCTTTTCCTACCTGGTCTTCACTGACTATGACGACCTGGAGGACTACGGTTGTTTTACAGCCATTAACAAGAATGGCCGCACCGTGACTTTGGACGAAGACGATTTGGACGATCTGTGGTTCTACGACAGCAGCAGCGATATCGAATATGACAGCGACTGTCAGTTGTCCGGCCTGACCTTTGTGGCGGACGATGACGCCAAAGAAGGAACCCTGACGCTGAAATTTACCCTCCAGGGCACAAAGAAAAGTGACCAGGTCAACGGAATCCTGGCAATTGAGGTGGACAGCGACAGTGGCTCCGACTCCATCTCCTATACGGTGAAGGCCGGCAAAACCGTGGATTTTGATGCTGATGATTTCTACGACTTTTTCGAAGAGAATTACCACAGCTCCACCCGCAGCCTCCGTTATGTGATTTTCGATAAGCCCAGCAGCTCCGCCTTCTCCGATGGCACCTTGTATTACAATTACGGCAAGAGCAGTGAAGAGGCCTTTACCCGCTCTACCCTCAGCAGCGCCACGTTCTATTACAGCGATGACAGCTACGGCGACTACAACCTGGATAAGCTGACCTTTGCGGCGGACTCCTCTTTTTCCAAGGATATTGAGCTGCCGTTCCGGGCCTATTACGACGACAACCGCTATGTGGATGGTGCCGTGGAAATCATCGCCTCCGGCAAGTCCAGCAGCTCCTCCAAGGACGACATCCAGATGGAGGTGGATCCCGGCGATTATGTGTATTTTGACGAGGACGATTTCAACGACTACTTCCAGGAGGAATACAAGAACTACGATTTCAAGTACCTGGTTTTCACCGACTCTGACAATCTGGGATCCTCCACTGGCTATGTGTATTACAGATACGGCCGCAGCTCACAGGTTCGCTTCACCGCCAGTGGCCTGGAGGGCGCCTATTTCTACTATGACGAGGACGACATCGACGAGGACGAGGAGGACTGCTATCCCCTGGAGGATTTGAGTTTCGCCGCTTCCAAAAGCTTTGATGGCACCGTGACCCTGGAATTCCGAGCCTACTATAGCAGCAGCAAATATGTGGACGGCACCGTGACCATCACCTCCTCTGAGGGCGGCAGTTCCTCCGTCAAGGCCGACATCAGCTACGAGGCAAAGGCCGGAAGCAAGACCGTGGTGGACGCGGACGACTTCAACGATTACTTCCAGGAAAAATACAAGAACTACGATTTCAAGTACCTGGTCTTTACCGGCTCTGACAATCTGAACTCCTACAATGGCTATTTCTACTATAATTACGGCCGTAGCTCACAGGTCCGCTTTACCGCGAGCAGCCTGGAGGATGCCTATTTCTACTATGACGAGGACGACATCGACGAGGATGAGGAGGACTGCTATCCCCTGGAGGATCTGAGCTTTGTGGCGTCCAACAACTTCAACACCTATGTGGTGCTGGAGTTCCGAGCCTATTACAGCAACAGCAAATATGTGGACGGCACCGTAGTCTTTGACTCCAAATCCAGCGGCACCTCCGGTACTACTGTCTCCTACTACCTGGGTAACATCCGCTACTCCACTACCCCTGGCACCAATGTGCAGATCAATGCCAACGACATCGCCCGGTTCTTCAGTAAAAGCTGCCCCGGTTACTCCATGCAGTACGTGCTGCTGACCGGCGTTTCCTCCGCGGGCAACCTGTATTACAACTACTACGGCACCAGTAATTACGGCACCACCAGCCGCATACAGGTCACCTCTGCCAACGCCGGCGGCCTGGCGTTCTATCTCAGTCCCACCTCCACCAGTCAGTTCGCGCTGACGGAGCTGACCTATGTCCCCAGCGGCTCCAACTACTGCGCCACCATTTCCTTCACCGCCTACGGCACCGGCGGCCGCTCCGTGTCCGGCGCCATCCTGATCAGCGTGACCAACACCGCTGTATCGGAGGTCTACGGCGTGATTCCCAAGAACACCGCAGTGAATTTCCCGGCCAGTTCCATTTATAGCGCGGTTCTCAACGCTACCGGCTCCGCTCTCAGCAGCATCCAGCTGCTGAGCCTGCCCTCCCGCACCACGGGAACCGTCTATGTGGGCAGTGGCAGCAATAGTCCGGCAAACACCACCACCCGCTACACCTACGCCAGCGGAGCCAACTCCATCAGCCAGCTGCGGTTTGTCCCCAACTCCGGCTTCATCGGTTCCGTGGAGATTCCCTATGTGGCCCTGAACAGTAACGGCACCGCCATTGGTGTCGGCATCTTCTCCCTGGGCGTGGTGAATACCATGAAGAAGTTCTCCGACGTGACCTCCTCCGCCTGGTGCTACAAGTATGTATCCGAGCTCAGTGACGCCGGTATCATCGGCGGATACAGCGACGGCAGCTTCAAGTCCAACAATACCGTCACCTACGGTGCGGCCCTGAAGCTCATCATGCTGGCCGCCGGCTACTCTGAGCAGGCACCCACCGGCAAAAACGTCTTCAGCGGCTATCTGGCCAAGGCAAAGGCGGACGGTCTGGTCAGCGGCAATATTGATCTGACCAAGCCCATCACCCGCCTGCAGGTGGCCCAGCTGGCTGCCAAGGCCCTGAAGCTGGACACCTCCAATCTGTCCAGTGTGAAGCCTTTTACCGACACCTCCGATCCCTATGTGCAGGCACTGAATGCCGCTGGCATTGTGGAGGGCTACTTCTCCAAGGGTACCAGCACCTTCAAGCCCAACAACACCCTGACCCGCGGACAGATCTCCGCCATTGTCTGGCGGATGCGGCAGTCGAAGTAACTCCCATGAAAAGGGGCAGCAGCCCCTCTCCAGTCAGCGATTCGTAAAAGGATGGCGCGGCCGAAACGGCCGCGCCATCCTTGTTTTTCAGTTTTTTACCGGGACATCCTGTTTTCCCCCACTGTCAGGGAGTTCCCGCGTCGGCGGCGTCACAGCACTGGAAATCACTGTCGATATAATGGCTGATCAGCCGCGCTTTCAGCTTTCGGGGACTACACAGCATTCCCGGCGTCCCACCGGAGATGTTCAGATCCTCCGGCAGCACAAACTTGACGCACTTGACCTCCACATCCCGGCAGATCGGGCTGTGGTGGGCGGGAATGGTAAAGGCCTTCAGGCCCCGGGGATGCTCCTTCCCTTGTTTATCCACCTCCGTCAGAACGATGGCCAGGGCCACCCGCTTGTTGGGGCAGACATTTTTCACGGTGGCGCTGACCTGCAGGATGCGGCCCTGGGATTCCAGTTCCGTCTCTCCCAGATCCACCGACACAGAATCCTTGCAGCCCTCCATAATGATATCCACCGGCTCCGGGCAGGGTTCCGTCACCGGCTCGTCATCGCAGTCCACGGTGACCATGGGGTCCGGAAAGACAACATAGTTGTTCTCCTTGTCCGTATAGGTGATGGACTCGTTGACGTGCTTGACACCCGGTGTCTGGGCCACATGGCGCACATAGAACTCCAGAGACGCGCCCTCGCTGGCGGTGGCGCCCAGAGAGGCGATCGTCCACTGAATCTTCCGATCGCCGATCTGATTTACCGCCCCCTTGCTGGGCACCGGTGTCCCGGTGATAACAAAGTCGGTGCTGACCACCTCGTCGATGACGATATTGGTAGCGCCCGGCTTGGAGATGTTGGCGGCCAGATCCGCAAACAGGTCCTCCAGCTCCCCTTCGTCAGGGGTGACGGCCACATGGGAGTCGTCCGGGTCGGTGGCCCAGTTGTTGAGAGTATCCACATCAATGCCGTCCGTGCCAACCAGACCGATGCAGTAGATCACGACCCCCTCCGCCCGGAGAGACGCTGCCACAGGGGCGGGCGGATCGCCGGCAGTGGTTTTGCCGTCAGTGAACATGACCACCACCTTTTGGTTGCTGGAGGCGGGATTGAACAACTCACCTGCCTTGGTAAAGGCGTCGGCGTGGTTGGTGGAGCCGCCGGCGGACAGAGTGTCCACGGCGCTCTTCAGGGCAGCAACTGAGGTGATCAGCTGGGTATTGGCAGTTGCGGAACTTGCGAAGCTGACAACGCCGATGCGGCTGCCGCCGCCGATCTGTCCGCTCTGCTCTCCGCCGGTGGCCTGGCTGATAATGTCAATGAAGGTCTTGGCTCCGGCCTTCATGTTGGCCAGAGGGCTGCCGGCCATGCTGCCGGAGCGGTCCAGTACCAGCACGATATCCACCGGGTTGGCTGTGATGTCGGGAGCCGCGGTCAGCGCGATGGTCACTTTCAGTGTGCCGTCGCAGCCGATGCGGTCCATGCTCAGTTGTTTATTGGAATTGGTAACGCCCATCGTCAGGTGTACCTCCTATACCGTTTGTTGGCCTTGCGGCCATACCATCTATGAAGGAGGTCGGCTTTCGGAGACAGGGCGTTTGTTATGAGGTTTATTCCGGATGCTCCTCCAGCCAGCGGAGGGCGGTATAGGCGTACACCGCGCTGCCGCCGCAGAGGACATCCTCGTCGAATTTCACCATAGGGTTGTGCTGGGCGTAGCAATATCCCTTTTCCGGCTGCCCGGCAGCCAGGGCCAGCATGATGGAGGGTACCTCCTGACTGACATAAGCGAAGTCCTCGGAGCCAGCGGTCTTGGAGGCCTTTCCGCCGCCCATGGCGGCCAGCTCCGCCGCGGAGAAGACCTTGCCGTCTCCCAGCAGCTCCTTCAGATAGCTCCGGGCACAGACGGACAGTTCCTTGTCATTGACCAGAGTGGGGCAGCCGCTGCCGAAGGTCACTTCCGCGGCGGCCCGAAAGGCAGAAGCGGTACCCTGAGCGATCTCCGCCATCCGCTCTTTGATAAAGCCCCGGGTCTCCTCGTCGAAGGTGCGGAGACTGCCGCCCATGGTAACAGTATCAGGAATGATGTTGGAGGCCGTCCCGCCATTCATAGTGCCGATGGTCAGCACGGCCCGGTCTCCCAAGGCCAGCTCCCGGGCGTGGATCTCCTGCAGAGCGATAAGAATATGGGCCGCAGCGGTGAGCGGGTCGATGCCGGTGTTGGGCATGGAGCCGTGGCAGCCCTTACCCTGGACTTTGATGGCGAAGTAGTCCGCCGCAGGGGCGCTGACGCCAGGGGCGGAGACCACCACCGTGCCGGCAGGGAAGGGCATCCCCGCCATGACGTGGATCATCAGCGCCGCGTCCACCCTGGGATTCTCCAGCACGCCGGATTCGATCATGTCGTGGGAGCCCTCGAAGATCTCCTCAGCGGGCTGGAACATCAGCTTGATGGTACCCCGGATCTCCTCCTCATGGGCCTTCAGCAGCCGGGCGGCGCCCAACAGCATGGCGGTGTGCATATCGTGGCCGCAGGCGTGCATGTTGCCGTTCCGGGCGGCAAAGGGAACGTCCGCCTCCTCCTCCATGGGCAGGGCGTCCATGTCCGCCCGGATCAGGAACACCTTCCCCGGCTTTTTCCCACCGGCCAGGACCACCAGCCCTGCCTTTCCGCAGTCCGTGGGGGCGTAGCCCATGGCGGTCAGCTTCTGTTTCACGTAGTCCTTTGTAAAGCGCAGATCAAAGCCCGTCTCCGGGTGCTGATGCAGCGTCCGGCGCTCCGTCAGCAGCGTGTCCCGCAGGGACTCCGCCTCTTGCAGCAGCTCTTTCGATGTCATGTCAGCGACCTCCTTACAGCAAAATGAAATCTCGATTGTCAGTATATCACGATTCATGCCGTGATTCCATGGCTTTTGTGAGAACATCGGCGAAAACAGGAGTTTCCAAAGGGGCGTCACGCCTTTAGCATGCCGCCCCTTTGGCGTTAATATGCGAAAACTGCGATCCTGCACGGCTCCAACTCAAATCATAACCCAGTGAAGCGGTTGTGATTTGGATGCTTGGATGCAAAGAAAAGATACTGCCTGCAAATGCCCCCAACCGAACCGGAATCCAGCGAAGCGAATCCGGTTCGGAAGCGAAGAAATCCCCTGTCCGGCTGAGAAGCCGCGCCGCAAGGCGGGGATTCGTGCCAAACAGGGAATTTCTGAGCTGGAGCGGATAACGAGAGTCGAACTCGCCTATGCAGCTTGGGAAGCTGCCGTTCTACCGATGAACTATATCCGCGTTTTTTACTTGTGGAATATATTATAACAGAACCTTTTCCGTTTTGCAACTCGAAAATTGTCAGCAGGCGCATGAATTGGCCAGCCTCTCTCATACATTGGAAACAACGAAGAACTTGGGAGGACCGCCTATGAAAAAAATTCTGGCATTTTTCTTTGCCGTTCTGGTGCTGTTCACCTCAGCCCACGCCCTGGATGTGGACGCCCCCTCGGCCCTGCTGATGGAAAAGGAAACCGGAGAGGTGCTCTTTGCAAAGGATGAGCACGCCAAGCTGGAACCCGCCAGCGTCACCAAGGTTATGACCATTCTGCTGGCCATGGAGGCCATTGACAGCGGACAACTGCGCTATGAGGACACCATCACTGCCTCTGCCCATGCCTGTTCCATGGGCGGCAGTCAGATCTGGCTAAAGGAGGGAGAGCAGCTGACAGTGGATGAGATGCTGAAGGCTGTATGCGTGGTATCCGCCAACGACTGTGCTGTGGCCCTGGCGGAGCATCTGGCCGGCAGCGAGGAGGCCTTTGTGGAGCGGATGAACCAGCGGGCCAAGGAACTGGGCATGAACGACACCACTTTCAAAAACGCCACCGGTTTGCCGGCGGAGGGCCATGTCACATCCGCCTATGACATCGCCCTGATGAGCCGGGAGCTGATTTTGAACCACTCGGACATTCGGAACTACACCACTATTTGGATGGACACTCTGCGGAACGGGGCTTCCCAGCTGGTGAACACCAACAAGCTGATCCGCTTCTACGAGGGCGCCACCGGACTGAAAACCGGCTCCACCGATGCAGCCAAGTACTGTCTCTCCGCCACGGCGGAGCGGAACGGCATGGAGCTTATTGCCGTTATCATGAAGGACGGCACCTCCGCCCAGCGGTTCGAGGATGCCAAGGTGCTGCTGAACTACGGCTTCTCCACCTACACCTTGCTGAACGTCACTGCAGATCAGGTTCTGGCACCTATTCCTGTGTCCCTGGGTACTCAGGCCACGGTACAGCCGGTGCTTGGAGAACGGAGCCTGCTGCTGGAAAAGGCCAAGGCCGGGGACGTGACCCGGGAGGTAACAATGGCGGACTGTGTGGACGCGCCGGTTTCCAAAGGTGACCAGCTGGGGACCCTGACCGTTTCCTCAGGCGGAGAGGTCCTTGCGGAAATTCCCATTCTGTCGGGAGAGGACATTCCCCGGATCACATGGGGGCAGATGGCCCTGCGTCTGCTGCGGAGCGCATTTTTTGCCGCGTAATTTTACAAACTTCTCTTGTCTGATGCCGGAAAGAATGGTATAATTTTACTAAAGCAGCTCCCTTTCCAGGAGGAGAGAAAGGAATATCGAAATCTATGGTGAATGTTAAATTATTCCACATTAAGAAATTCATCCCCATGCCCTATGAGGAGGCTCTGTCCCCCCGGCTGCAGATCGCCCAGGATAAGCTGCAGAACGCCACCGGCGCCGGCAGCGATTTTGTGGGCTGGGTCCATCTGCCCCGCGCCTTTGACCGGGCGGAGTTTGCCCGCATCAAACAGGCGGCCGCCAAGATTCAGTCCAATTCCAAGGCTCTGGTGGTCATCGGCATCGGCGGCTCCTATCTGGGTGCCCGGGGTGTCATTGAGTGCCTCTGCTCCCCTAATTACAACCTGAAGAAGAAAGATACTCCCAACGTCTACTTTGTGGGCAACGGCCTCAGTGCCGACAGCCTGAACGAGGTTATGGAGCTGCTGGGGGACGACGATTTCTCCGTCAACGTTATCTCCAAGTCCGGCACTACCACCGAGCCCGCCGTGGCCTTCCGGTTCTTCCGGGAAAAGCTGGTGGAGAAGTACGGCAAAGAGGGAGCCGGGGAGCGCATCTTCGCCACCACCGACAAGGCCCGCGGCGCACTGAAGTCCCTCGCGGACGCCGAGGGATGGGAGACCTTCGTGGTGCCCGACGACGTGGGCGGCCGGTACTCTGTTCTCACCGCCGTGGGTCTTCTGCCCATCGCCGTCACTGGCATTGACATCGATGAACTGATGCGGGGCGCTGTGAAGATGATGGATACCTGCGTCCAATCCGGCTGTGACAACAACCCCGCCTGGCGCTATGCCGCCGCCCGGTACCAGCTGTACCGCTCCGGCAAGTCCGTGGAGATTCTGGGCTGCTATGATCCCGCTTTCCGATTCATGGCCGAGTGGTGGAAGCAGCTCTACGGCGAGAGCGAGGGCAAGGAGGGCAAGGGCCTGTTCCCGGCCAGCGTGGAATTTACCGCCGACCTTCACTCCATGGGTCAGTACATTCAGGAGGGGCAGCGGCTGATGTTCGAGACCATCGTCCGCTTTGGTGCCTCGGAGCATGAGCTTCTGGTTCCCCGGGACGAGCAGGACGGCGATGGTCTGAACTTCCTGGCCGGTAAATCTCTGGACTTTATCCGTGACCGCGCCACCGAGGGAACTCTCCTGGCCCATACTGAGGGCGGTGTTCCCAACCTCATCGTGGAGGTGGAGGGCCGCAACGCCGATTCCCTGGGCCAGCTGATCTACTTTTTTGAGTACGCCTGCGGCCTGTCCGGCTATTTGCTGGACGTGAATCCCTTCGATCAGCCCGGCGTGGAAGCCTACAAGAAAAATATGTTTGCCCTCCTGGGCAAGCCCGGCTATGAGGACCGGAAGGCTGAGCTGGAAGCCAAACTGGGAGAGTAATTTTGAAGAGGGACCGCAAGAAATGCGGCCCCTCCTCTATACAGCAGAATGACCAAACTTTGCATTACCTTTTCTGCATTGTAATTTCCAGGGATTTATGCTATCCTTACTATAAGGAAGATTTCCTTTTATGTTCCGCAACCTTTCCGCGGGATATCTGCAATACTATGATTACAGGAGTGATTTACTATGGTCAGACTGATTATGGGCGTGAAAGGCTCCGGCAAGACCAAGCAGCTGATTGAAATGATCAACAACGCAGCGAAGGACGAGCCCGGCAATGTGGTTTGCATTGAGGCCAACCCCACGTTGACTTATGATATTCACTATCATATTCGCCTTATCGACGCCCAGGAGTACAAGCTGAACAATTTTGAGGTATTCCGCGGTTTTATTAGTGGTCTCTATTCCGGCAACTACGACATCTCCCATGTGTTCATCGACAATCTGTGCAAGACTGTGGGCTGCGAGGTTGGCCGTGAGACAGAGAATTTTCTGAACTGGCTGGATTCTTTCGGCGAGAAAAACGGCATCAAGTTCACCGTTACCATCAGTGCCGATCCCTCCGCCGCCACCGACGGCATGGCCAGATATCTGTAAATGCAACCGTTTCATCCGGCGGGCGCTTGCCTGCCGGATGTTTTCGTGTCTCGACATATAAAAGACCTGTTCATCTCAAAAAAACACAGAACGCGGGAAACCTTTTCCCGCGTTCTGTGTTTTTCAGCAAAGTTAAAGCAGTGCTGCCGCTCAGCCCAGTTTGTTTCCGGGGAATGCGACAGGCTCGCCGTTCAGCACCTGAACGATCTCTTCGCAGGAGGTCATGGTGCAGCGGATGACAGAGTCCTCAGTGGCGGCACCCATATGGGGCGTCAGCACGATGTTCTCCATAGTCACAAAAGGATGATCCAAGGGCAGGGGTTCGTTCTCAAACACGTCCAGCGCGGCGCCGAACAGTTTTCCCTCCTGCAGAGCACGGATTAGGTCCTCTTCCACGATCAGGTCGCCGCGCGCGCAGTTGATGAAGGAAGCGGTGGGCTTCATCATGCTGAACTGCTTATAGCCGATGGAGTGACGGGTAGAGGGATTGGACTGCAGATGAATGCTGACGTAGTCAGCCTGCTGCCAGACCTCGTCGGCAGTGGCCTTCAGCTCGATAGGCAGCTTCAGATTCTCCTGCTTCAGGTAGGGATCATAGCCGATAGCTTTCATGCCGAAGCCCTCGATGAGGATCTTGGCAAAGCACTGGCTGATACGGCCGCAGCCGATCAGGCCGATGGTGTGGCCGGTCAGGTCGTGGGTGCCAGTGAGGGTATAGCGGACATCAAAGTTGCCGCTGCGCATCTGATGATCCACATAGCGATAGCGCTGGGCACACATCAGCAGCAGCATGGTGGCGTGCTCGGCCACGGTCTGCATGTTGCCGGCAGGAGAATAGACCACCTGAATTCCCTTCTTGGTGGCATAGTCCAGATCGATGTTGTCCAGGCCGGCACCCTGCTTGGCGATAACCTTCAGGTTGGGGCTGGCGTCCATCATAGCGGGAGTGATCTTGTCCACTCGGCAGAAGATGCCGTCCACCTGATTCTCCTGAATCTCCCTGATCCAGCCCGCCTCGTCATCGCATTGTGAGGTAATGACCTCGACGCCGTGCTCAGTCATATACTCGTGGCCGCAATCATCCATGTGTTTCAGTGTGAGAACTTTGTAACCCATGTTCATTTTCCTCCTCAAATCATATCAATTAGGTTTTTCCTTTCCGCGCGGATCACATCGTTTTTCCTTAAAAATGAAGGAAATCCTGCAGAAAGAAGCATCCTTTCCTCTCTAAATACTTCTTTCCAACATCCTTCATTTCCTCTATTTTACTATAATACCGCCCCTTTTGAGAGAAGTCAACATAAGGGTATGCAAAAATATGAATAAAAACTTGCAAGAAATTTTGCTGGTTTTTACAGTGCCCTTTCCCTGCCGACACCTTTCAGGGTTCCAGTCCGCTAAGGATGGAATAGCCCTCGTAGTCCGCCACGGAGGTCAGGTTGCTGAGGCAGACGCCGCTGGTGCCGAAAAAGGTGCACATTTGAAGCCGTGCCGCTGCCGCCCGTTGGTCATGGAACCAGACCACCTTGCGCTTCCCGTTTGCAGCACAGGACAAATAGGCGTCCGCATATCGGGCGGAATAATAGGAGTGGGCAGCAGAGTCCTGCAGCAATTCATAAATCTGCTCCGCCGACATGGGGCCGGAGGACTTATCACCTGTCCAGGACAGGCCGGTTGTAGACAGCCACAGGCTGCATTTGGACAGATCCACCCGCCCCTTCAGAAGCGTCAGGGCATAGTAGACCTCCTCCAGCGGCTCCTGAGGCGCCGTGGGAAAGCCGTTGATTTCCTTGTCATACGCGGCCACACGGAGGATCAGCCTGTCAGCCTGGACAGCCAGAGCCGCATAGTCGTACCCGTATTCGGAACCTCCGTTGGCGGGAGCCTCTGCCACCACATATAGCTTCTTGCCTCCTAACGCCTTTTTCAAGGCTGTTACCAAAGCGGCATGCCCCTCTTTCCAGATCTCCGGCAAGCCTGAGATATCCAACAGCACACCGTCATATTCCTCCGCAGCATCGGCAATGGCCTTCGCCGATGTGTCTGCCTTCGCCTTCAGCGATGTCTGCTTTCCGTCCACCTTCAGCAACACTTCCGCTTTCTCGGCGCGGATCGCCTTTTGCAGGGCTCGGGCCTCCTCGTCCGCCGGAGAGAGAATCACAGCACCGGCAGAGGTCAGCCTGGCGCCGGAAATCGCCACGGCGGCGCAGCCAAAGAATTCATCCTGCTCCGCAGAGGCGGACACGATGCCAATCCGCTCCGCCGCTGGGGTGTTCAGGCGGTCATAAACCCGCATCAGCATGACCACCGCCTGCTCCCGGGTGGCTGTCTGATCCGGAGAAAACGTGGTTGCGGAGGTGCCGCTGGAAATGCCCAGATAATAGGCCATGGTCAAATAGCCCTTGTTCGTCTCCACATCCGCAAAGGGACAGTCCAAACCCTGGTCCAGTCCCGCCACCGTGGTGTAACCCAGCGCCCGTACCAGCGCCACCGCCATCTCCTCGCGGGTGATGGGATCCGACGGGCGAAACAGGCTGCTTTGGCGGGTAACCGCGCCATTGGCGCAGGCCGTCTCCACTGCGCTGTAATACCAGGCGGACGGATCCTGGTTGTCTTCAAAGGAGCCCTTTTCCGGGGTCTGCATCTCCCAACTGAACAGGCGGCACAGCACAACGCTGAAAGCCGCCCGTGTCATGGGGTGCCCCAGGCCGAAGGTAGTGGTGGTCTCTCCGTTGACCAAGCCCGCCTGGACAGCCCGTTCAATATAGGACGCCGCCCAGTGTCCCGCGGGAATATCCTTAAAAGATGCGGAGGCTGCCGAGGCCGGTGTTGCCGCGGATGCGGCCAGCAATGCGCACAGCAATACACCGGAAATCCATCGCTGCAGTCGTTTCATTTGTGGAACCTCCCAAACTTGGTTGTTTTGGTTATTTTATCAAACCATCACCCAACCGTCAAAGGAAACCCGTCGTTTTCACGTCATTTCCCCGTAGAATTTTCTTTACGTTTGTTGGGAACTTTGCTATAATGATTAAATTACGCAAATTGCAATAACAAGTTGGACACCCCGTGGTAAAAACCTTGGTCACGGATGGAGCCGCAGGATCTATCCGTGAGCGAGGTTGCCGCAGCCGTCAGGCTGCGTAGACAGCGTCCAG
>Ga0129307_1000981_pt1 | contig 36281 bp, 46 predicted proteins | sample P1105metagenome_FD_94437 | JGI IMG/M metagenome (GOLD analysis project Ga0129307, IMG submission 94437) | Capybara group fecal microbial communities from Wisconsin, USA - P1105 metagenome | ecosystem: Host-associated > Mammals > Digestive system > Large intestine > Fecal | place: USA: Wisconsin...
AATCTCCATTTTCTGTCTAAATATATTTTTTGTGTCATTTACTTTCCCTTTATAATAATCCCATCCATCATTAAATTAACTATTTCTCCTAGAGCAGTTGGATAATCCATCTTGGAGTTTACAAGATAATCTCCCATCAGCAATTTGTCCACGCTTGCCTCATACATGATTTTAAAAAGGTCCACATCAATCCTTTTAATCTTGCCCTCATTCATGCCTCGCTTTAACAAATCCACTGTCTTGTCCCAACCACTTTGTAGTCTAAATTGTAGCTTCTCATAAGCCATAGGATACTTGGTTGCAAGCTGATGCATAGCAGTATAGTCAAATCCATAATGGGATTCTGGAAGAACCGCTAAAATCTCCCTAATTTTTTCAACTGTGTCCTTTGATTCATCAAAATACACCTTATCCTCAGCTTCCTTAATTAAGTCAAAGGCATAGTCCATCATTTCACACATCATTTCATTTTTATCATTGAAAACTGTGTAGATGGTCTTCTTGCTCATCTTCATTTCAGAAGCAAGGTCATCCATTGTGAACTTAGGTCCTTTGGCCTTAAAGACATTTAAAGCTCCCTCTAATATTCGCTCGTTCATATACCACTCCTAAAAACTAAATGCTATTAGTATAGTTTCCTTGTTTTCATTTTATCATCCTGGGGAAACTAACTCAATAAAAATCCGTTTAGTAATTTTATACAATTTCTTCACAAACTTTTTGTTGACAAATTACAAATAACATATTAATATACCTAAGTAACAAAAACTGTGATTCCAATATATTTTGTTATAAATACTAGTTAAGGAGGTAAATTATGTACGAAGTATCATTTCAGATGTACAGCATCTACTCAGACTATGAGAAGTATTGCAAGCGTGTAGAGGCAGAAGGCAAGAAGCCAGTTTCATTTTTCAAGTACGCTTTCGGCCAGTACTAATTTAATTAAATATCTAGTTAGTTACTAGCCAAGAGCGGTCCAAGTGGACTGGCTCTTATTTTTTTGCTTTTATAAAAAATCTTATTTAACCTCTAATTCATTATTCTCACAACAAGAAAGAGTTTTGCTACGCAAAACTCCAGCAGTGTGAGGCGACATTTGCTGTAAGCAAATAAATTCTTCTGTCGCCGAGACACATATTTCACACGAAGTGTGTTTTTACCTTATAGGAGATTGCAAAGCAATTTCCTATAAGGTAAAAAAGCCCCGAGAAGCTTAACCTCTCGAGGCAAAAATAATCAATATCTAATTAACGATTCTTGAAGTACTCATCAATTGCTGCTGCGGCAGTCTTACCAGCACCCATAGCAAGGATAACTGTAGCTGCGCCAGTAACAGCATCACCACCAGCATAAACTGCTTCCTTAGTAGTAGCGCCCTGCTCTGTAGCAATTAAGCACCCCTTCTTATTTGTATCAAGACCAACTGTTGTGCTTGAGATAAGTGGGTTTGGAGATGTACCAAGTGACATGATAACTGTATCACAGTCAATCTCGTACTCGCTGCCAGGAATCTCAACTGGTCTACGACGTCCTGAAGCATCTGGCTCGCCAAGTTCCATCTTGATAACCTTGCATCCCTTAACATTACCCTCTTCATCAACGAGGATTTCTGTAGGGTTCTGAAGAAGGTCAAAGATAACGCCCTCTTCCTTAGCATGATGAACTTCCTCTGCTCTTGCTGGAAGCTCCTGCTCGCTACGACGATATACAACGTGAACTTCTGCACCAAGTCTAAGCGCTGTACGTGCAGCATCCATAGCAACGTTACCACCGCCGACAACAACTACCTTCTTGCCGCGAGCGATTGGTGTATCATAACCTTCCTTGAAAGCTTTCATAAGGTTGTTACGTGTAAGGTACTCGTTTGCCGAGAATACGCCATTAGCCTGCTCACCTGGAATGTGCATGAACATTGGAAGTCCAGCACCAGAACCGATAAATACTGCCTCGAATCCTTCCTTTTCCATAAGCTCATCGATAGTGATTGAACGTCCAATAATAACGTTCTTCTCGAACTTAACGCCAAGAGCCTTAACGTTCTCAACCTCAGCCTTAACAACCTTTTCCTTTGGAAGTCTGAACTCAGGAATACCGTATACAAGTACACCACCCATTTCATGAAGTGCTTCAAATACTGTAACATCATAACCAAGCTTTGCAAGATCACCAGCTGCTGTAAGACCTGAAGGGCCTGAACCGATAACTGCAACCTTGTGTCCGTTTGGAGTAGATGTGTTCTTTGGCTTAATACCATTTTCTCTAGCCCAGTCAGCTACGAAACGCTCAAGCTTACCGATAGCAACGGCCTCACCCTTGATACCACGGATACATTTGCCTTCGCACTGTGACTCCTGTGGGCAAACACGTCCGCAAACTGCTGGAAGTGCTGATGACTCAGAAATGATTTCATAAGCCTTTTCAAAATTACGATTCTTAACCTGCTCAATAAATGCTGGGATGTTGATTGAAACTGGACATCCTGCTACACACATTGGCTTCTTGCAGTTAAGGCAACGACCTGCCTCTTCAACTGCTTCCTCTTCTGTATATCCAAGACATACCTCTTCAAAGTTTGTTGCACGAACCTTTGGGTCCTGCTCTGAAATAGGTACTCTAACAAATCCGTCTGCCATTATTTGTCACCTCCACAATTTCCGCAGCCGCCGTGATGTGTATCACCTTCCTGCTGCTTTAATAAAGCTCTGCCTTCTTCTGTCTTGTACTGCTTTGAACGAGCCATTGCCTGATCAAAATCAACAAGGTGACCATCAAACTCTGGACCATCAACACAAGCGAACTTAACTTCGTCGCCAACCATAAGACGGCAAGCACCACACATACCTGTACCATCAACCATGATAGGGTTCATAGATACAACTGTAGGAATGCCAAGCTCCTTTGTAAGGAGGCATACAAATTTCATCATAATCATAGGACCGATTGCTACGCAGTGGTCATACTTCTTGCCAGAATCTACAAGAGCCTGAAGCTGCTGGCAACCATTACCGTGGAATCCGTAGCTTCCATCATCTGTTGCAAGATAAAGCTCAGTAGCAACTTCTCTCATCTCATCCTCATAGAAAAGGATATCCTTTGAACGTGCACCGATGATAACTGTTGTATCAACACCATGCTCCTTAAGCCATTTAACCTGAGGATATACAGGAGCTGTACCAACACCACCAGCGATGAATACGATACTCTTCTTTTTAGTCTCTTCGAGATTAGCCTCTTCACATAACTCTGAAGGCTGTCCAAGTGGACCTACGAAATCCGCAAAGCCATCACCTACTTCAAGGTTTGCCATGCGCTCTGTAGATGCGCCAACTATCTGGAACACAATTGTAATTGTTCCCTCCGCTCTGTCATAGTCACAAATAGTAAGAGGTATTCTCTCACCTTCCTCATCTATCTTTGCGATGATAAACTGTCCTGGTAAGCAGTTGTCAGCAACACGATGTGCCTTAACTACCATGAGGAAAATCTTATCAGAAAGCTTTTCCTTCTTTACGATTTCGTACATAAATCTAGACTCCTTCCATATAATAAACATACCCTCGTATTATATATGTTCACTGTAGCATTGTAAAGTATGAAAGTGGACAAAAAAGTTATAATTGCTATATGTTTTGCTATATACTTTTATCCCAAGCTTTAACTTACTTTGCTTTCACTTCGTAAATTTGAGTGTACTCTAATTTCTTGAATGTCTCTTCGTCAATTTCTTTTTCAGATACCCCAACAGCTTTTAACCTCTCCTTTTTCATCTTATCAAACTCATCCATAGATATGGATTCGTAATCAAAACATTTGTCTATAGATTCTTTAAGATTAGGAATGTCAGGCTTCTCATAAGTTTCTTTATCAGAGTTATAGAAAGCATAGGTTCGATACTTTTTGTTATCATAACTTAATGTTTGTATTGTAAAAACATATTTTTCATCTATAACTTCTAATTCTGGCATAGCTTCACCTAACCCATCTTTACGCGCCACTTCAATATCATAAATCGGCTTTATCTTGCCAGTACTATCCATTAGATCATAAGCATCATAGAACATACACTCATCAAATCCTGGAACTCCAGAATTGTAGATTACTCCATACTCGTTAAAATAAACATCCCAACGCTCACCATGGGAAAAACATGCATAAACCACCTGCAATTGACTACTAATATCTTTTATCACCAGTTTAAAATCATGAAAAGGAAGTTTAGTGCAGTCAACACTTAAGACCAACTCGCGATTTCCATCCTTTCCGCAGTCTATAAATGCATAGCTTACTGACTCAACTTTGTCATCGCGCTCATAGTCCTCATCAGATAAGGCAAAAGCATTATTGATTGACTTTACCAATTGCTCAAGTGTGACATCCTGTTTAAGTAAAAGCTCACTCAATTCGCCAACATTAACTGAGTATGCCGTTTTATTTGCATTTTTTCGATAGTATGAAAAGCTTATCGTGCCCTTTCCTGCCAAAAATTCATCATATTTATCGCCTGACTCATTCTCGACATATTTGAATTCTCCAATGGGTTCCTCTTCGATGTCTGTTTCATCAACTGTATCTTTTGAATCATCGTCCTCTGTATCTTGATTTGATTCTTTAGCTTCACCGTCATCTTTTTTATCAACACTTGAATTTTGAACCGCTTGTGCTGCATTTTTTGCATTTGACTTGCCCGGCATACACGTGTGAAAAATGATAGCCACAAGTATCACTAAGATAAGTGCTACTACACCTACTACTGCAATTTGTTTTTTGTTAAATTTTTTCATAAAATTATCCTTCCCTGCTGAAAACAATTGTAATCAAATATATTTAAGATAAACCGCAATTTAAAATAATAATGCCTCTCTCGTCTGTAAACGAAAGAGACACCCCTCGCTGAAAGCTAATTAACATATTTAACTAAAATAAACCAACTCGTCTTCTGGCTTCTCAGCCTGCTTAATATCAACCGGATATAAAACAGGTCCCTTGCCTTTATATTCCTTTGCAAACTCAACCTTAATCTGAGCTGTAATATCAACCCAGCTTCTATGAGCAAGAGTAGATGCCTTATCCCATTTACATTTCATGCCAAGGAACTGAATATCCTCAACACAACAAGTCATAGCAAAACGGCCTGGAACAAATACATCTCTTCTAAGTTTGCCATCATTTGGATTATAAACAAGACCAAGAAAATGAATCTTCTTGCCGTCATACTTCTTTGGATTTTCCATACAATCCATAAACCAAAGTGCATAGTCAGCGTCAGTAATCTCAATCACATCTGCATTAATATCAAATGGTAGTTCCTCTGGAGAATCATCAATTGAGCCGTCTGCTCTCTCATAAACAATCTGAGCTGGGCGATTCATCGACTTAATCTGCCCTCTGAACTTGGTCTTTGGTGTTGCATCGGTACATCTGTTAATAATAACCACCTCTGCCTTAAAAAGCTGTTCCATCATTATGGTACGCATGTTGTTGAGATAGTTTTCAAATGTAGTAGCATCAACAGTCGCAAGTGACTGTGCAACAACCCATCCCTCTGGAAGAGGCTCATCATAAATATGCTCTACGCCCCAAGTTCCATTGTACTCAAGGAAAATAACATCCGGATTGTATTCTTTAGAAATACGAGTAAGATTGTCTAAGTTGAATTCCTCCTCGGAATCAATTGTTGCCACCTTGGCATTGACAGTCTTAAGCTTTTCGATGTCGTACTCAACATCTCCATCCTCACATGACAAAATGAGGATTCTATCATCGCCCCCTGCGGCGAAATCATTTTCAAACAATGTCTCCTGGATTAAAGTGGTCTTTCCACTATCCATAAATCCAGTAAAAACATAAACTGGTATATCTTTTGCCATAAAACTCCTATCTAAGTCCAAATAATTCTTCTATCTTGTGCTCATCAATATCAGCACCAATTACTACAAGACGTCCAGTGTAATCTGGCTCTCCACTTCTGAGCTCGTACTCGCCATCAACAAAATCAAAGTAAATCCAACCGCCATTTACATCCTCAACCATACCCTTAGAACGGATAACTGTACCATAGTCTTTGGTTGTAGCAAAAAGCTTCATAGCGTTTTCAATTGTAGCCTTCTCAAACTTGTGAGGAGTCTCCTTGCCCCATGTAGTAAAGACATCATCTGCATGGTGATGGTGATGATGGTCATGGTCATGACATCCACATGTGCAGTTCTCGCCATGTTCATGATGATGCTCATGGTCGTGGTCGTGATGGTGCTCGTGTTCGTGGTGATGCTCGTGTTCATGCTCGTGCTCATGGTCGTGGTCATGATGGTGCTCATGGTCGTGGTCATGATGGTGCTCATGTTCATGGTCATGATGATGCTCGTGCTCATGGTCATGATGATGCTCGTGCTCTTCTAATTCATGAGCCTCCTCAGCAAGATGCTTCATCTCATGAGCGAGATTATCCTGTCCTTCCATAACTGTAAGAAGCTTTTCTCCAGAAATCTCATCCCATGGTGTTGTAATAATAGCAGCCTTTGGATTAAGATTTTGAATCTGCTTTACACAGAACTCAAGCTGATCTTCAGAAGCTGTCTGTGAACGCGAAAGAACAACTGTTGTAGCAAACTCAATCTGATTATTAAAGAACTCGCCAAAAGCCTTCATCTGCTTAGATGCCTTAAGAGCATTCACAACAGTAACGAGGCCACAAAGCTTAACATCTGATGTATCTTCATGCTTGATAACCGAAGTCATAACGTCTGAAAGCTTGCCTACGCCTGATGGCTCTATGAGTATTCTGTCTGGGTTAAACTTCTCAAGTACCTCATGAAGATTCTTATCAAAATCTCCAACGAGAGAACAGCAAATACATCCAGAATTCATCTCGGAAATAGTGATGCCGGCATCCTTTAAAAATCCGCCATCAATTCCAACCTCTCCAAACTCGTTCTCAATGAGAACTACCTTCTCACCCTTATATGCTTCCTCCAACATTTTCTTGATATATGTAGTCTTACCTGCGCCGAGGAAACCAGAAATTATGTCAATCTTTGTCATTAAAAATACCTCTTTTCTCAAAGAATTATTTGTTTTCCAACAACCACATATTTTAGCACAGAAATGTAAAAAAAAATAGACCGCTTATTTATATAAAATAAGCAGTCTATTAATAAATTTTAGTTCATCTCGTCTAAAGCAATACGTTCGATATGCATAGCTAGATATCCTATCTCTGCACTATCGATTTTTTTATTAAGACTCTTTTCTAGCTCGGCACAAATATTTGTAGCCTTTTTGAATGAATTTGCTGCAGTGGCGTTAATGTAGTCGTTCATATCAAGCTTAATAACCTCGCCTTTCATAGTACGAGCAATCATATAACGGATATGATTAAGCAACCTGTTGTATGACAATGAAAGTGTATCAATATGGGTTCCAGTCTCCGACTCAACCAAAGAAACGCATTGACGAACTGCCTCTGCCATTTGCATTGCTTGAGAAACAGCCTGGTCCATAATAGATGAATGAATATGGAGAGCTATAAAGCCCACCTCATCATCTGTAAGAGCTACACCTAATCTGTCACTAATAATTCCCTTGGCCTTTTCAGCGACTTTGAATTCAGAATGAAATAACACTCGAATATCATCGGTCAAAGGATTGCGAAGCTGCTCATTGCTCCTACTTCTCTTGACAGCATATTCAATATGGTCTGCCAGAGGAAGCATAACATCCCTGTCGATAGTCTGAAATGTTTCCTCGGCACCATCTAAAAGTTCATTAGCGATTTCCAAATATACAGGGTCTATTGAAGCGACTAAATCTCTCTTGTCTCCACGCTCGGTGGATTCCTTTAAAGAATAAATCTTGCTCTCAGCATCTACATCGATTGTCTCGCTGACATGCTTGCCAAAACCAATGCCTTTTCCCATAATGAGAAATTCTTGAGTTGTATTTTCCAATATACCTATTAATGCATTATGATTTAGCACCTTTTCAACTCTATACATTGATGGATACTCCTAAATTACTCGTAAAAATCTACTGCTAGTAAGTCGTCTCCGATCTTAACATCGCCATCTGCGATACGACGAAGCTTCTGATTGCCTTTAAGCTCTGTGCAAAGAACTGGTGTAGCGATAGATGGAGCATTCTTAGAAATGTAATCTAAATCTGCCTCCATGAGTACGTCACCCTTCTTAACCTTCTGGCCATTTGTAACATGAACATTGAAGCCTTCACCATTGAGCTTAACTGTGTCAATACCAAAGTGAAGAAGCATAGCTACATCGTCATCAGTCTTGAATCCGATTGCATGCTTTGTATCGAATACGAATACAACTGTTCCGTCTGCTGGTGCGCATACCTTACCATCGTTTGGAGTTACAACTGCACCATCACCCATCATCTTCTGAGCGAAAACTTCATCTGGAGTCTCTGCTAAATCAGCAGCAACACCTGAAACTGGGCTAGCAAGAACAACTGTCTTAACAACCTTGCCTGTTGGCTCTGCAGATACCTCTGCCTTTGCCTCCTCAGCAACTGCGTCATTTGCTCCATTATATTCTACATTTGGAGCTGTCTCAAGATAATCTTCAAGATTAGACTTGATAACTGTAACGTGTGGTCCGTAAATTACCTGAACACCGTTACCCTTGTGAACTACACCTGAAGCACCTGTAGCCTTAAGCATAGCATCGTTAACGAGCTCTGACTTGTGTACTGTTACACGAAGTCTTGTAGCACAGCAGTCAACATCAGAGATGTTTGCCTTACCACCAAGACCATTACAGATCTTCTCAGAAGTCTCATCATTCATAGACTCCTTCTTTGCGTTGTAATCTGAACGTCTGTAAAGCTTAACTTCCTCGTCAGCGTCACGACCAGGTGTCTTAAGGTCGAACTTCTTGATAAGGAATGTGAATAAGAAGTAGTAAACTACGAAGTAGCCTGCACCTACAACTGGTACCCATACCCAGCTTGTAAGCTTGTTACCAGGAAGAATACCGAAGAGAATTAAATCGATAATACCGCCTGAGAATGTCATACCAACACCAACGCCAAGCATGTGCATGAACATGTATGATGCACCTGCGAAGATACAGTGGATACCGTAAAGAGCTGGAGCTACGAATAAGAATGTGAACTCGATTGGCTCTGTGATACCTGTAAGCATTGAAGTAAGTGCTGCTGAAAGAAGAAGGCCACCAACTTCTTTTCTCTTCTCTGGAAGAGCTGTTCTGTACATAGCAAGAGCTGCACCTGGAAGACCAAGGATCATGAATGGGAACTTACCAGACATGAATCTTGTAGCTGAAACTGCAAAGTGGCTAATTGTATCCTGTGCACCAAGCTGTGCGAAGAAGATGTTCTGAGCACCTTCGATTGTCTGACCAGCAACCTCGAGTGTACCACCGAGTGATGTCTGCCAGAATGGAAGATAGAATACATGGTGAAGACCGAATGGAATAAGAAGTCTTTCCATGATACCGTAAATCCATGTTCCAGCATAACCAGACTGCATAACGATACCACCTACTGCAGCGATACCCTGCTGTACGAATGGCCATACGAAGAACATAGCAATACCAACTACTGTATAAACCAAACCTGAGATGATAGGAACGAATCTTGTACCACCAAAGAATGATAATACCTGTGGAAGCTGAATCTTGTAGAAACGATTGTGAAGTGCTGCAACACCAAGACCTACGATCATACCACCGAATACACCCATCTGTAATGAAGTGATACCGCAAACTGAAGTTGTTGCACCATCAAGTAATGCCTCTGGGCCACCATGAATTGTAATCATAGCACCGATTGAAGCATGCATGATTAAGAAAGCGATAGCACCAGCAAGAGCTGCTACTTCCTTCTCTTTCTTTGCCATACCAATTGCAACACCGATAGCGAAGATAATTGGTAAGTTAGCAAATACAATGTTACCTGCGTCTGACATAACAGTAAGAATAGCGTTACCTACTGTGCCAGGTCCTAAAACTGAAGTAAGGTGATAAGTCTCAAGCATTGTTGTGTTTGTGAACGAACCACCGATTCCGAGAAGCAAACCTGCTACTGGAAGAAGTGCGATTGGGAGCATGAAGGAACGACCTACACGCTGCAAAACACCAAAAATTTTGTCTTTCATTTGAAATCTCCTTTTGTACTATACATTTACTTGTCTGTACTTATGTTAGATTGATGTGTCTTTTTTAATTGTTGCTACATGCAAATATCGCTTTTCGCAACAGATGGGCATAAAAAAAGACACGAACCCACATAAATACGATGAAATATTATGCATAGTTCGTGCCTTGATTGGTTACAAGTTACACACTACGGTTGATAAAATAGCATTTCAGCACGAACCTGTCAATACCTTTTCACAATTTTCGTAAACGTTTAAGTAACTTTTTTAATTTTCAACTCAAAGCCAAATATCTGTATAAAAACTACTTGTTAAATCCTAACTTATTTAAGAGCCCATTGCAACCTTTAATAACATCCTCGTAACAATCATCAAATCTACGAGTATACCAAGGGTCATCAATATCTCTTGGTCTGTCGGTAAAATCCAACAGCCTATATATCTTCTGCTCAGGGTCAGGACCAAATTCATAAAACAGGTCGTGCATGTTTTCTGCATCCATACCTATTATATAATCAAAATCTCTGTACTCATCCTTCCGAACATGCCTTGCAGCATATCCTTCGCAGTTAATTCCATGAGAATTAAGCACCTGCCTCACCGGTGGATAAACAGGGTTTCCTATCTCCTCATATGTCATGGCTGCACAGTCAATATAAAACTGGTCTGCTACCCCTCTTTCATCAACCATATCTTGTAACACATACTTAGCCATAGGCGATCTACAAATCGAACCGTGGCATACAAACAATATTTTTATGGCCCTAGGGGACGGGGTTAGTGGTCCATTTTCAAATTTCATATTATTTCCCTCTTCAAAAGTTATACATCACTTGAACAAATAATATGGTACCGCCAAAATAAGAAACAGAACTAATGGCACCATTGGTATTACAGATATATAAACGAACTTCTTTTTTTCTGTATTAAGAATCATTGCAATAATCCCCAACACGCTGCCAACAATGGAGCCGATGAACACTCCACTAGAAATAGCTTCTTCACGTTCTGGCTCAAAAAAAGTCATAATAAACGGTGTGATAAAAAGTGCCACGACAGCTAGAATTGACAATATCACAGCACATCTTTTGGTCCTAGGGGACGGGGTTAGTGGTCCATTTTCAATTTTCATATTGCTTTCCCTCCTCAAAAATTATATAATGTTCAAAGTATTTTTCATTACATTCTAAAATAAATTCAATATATAGGAGTAAATATGCCAAGAAAACCTAGAATTATTAGCTCAACTGGCATATATCATATCATACTTCGTTCTGTTAATCAGCACATTATCTTTGAAGACGATTCCGATTATCAAAAATTCCTTCTAATTTTATCAGATTGTAAAAAGAAATATGATAGCCAGATATATGCTTATTGCTTGATGGATAATCATATCCACTTATTACTTTTTATTTCTGACAATAATCTGTCCAGTTTTTTCCAAAGTCTGGGAACCAAATTTGTCAGATGGTACAACACTAAATATTCCCGTAGCGGACATCTTTTTCAAGAACGTTTCCACAGTGTCGCAATTGAAAGCGAAAGGGCATTCTTATCAACGCTCGCTTACATACACAACAATCCTGTTGAAGCAAACATTATCCGTTTTCCTTCAGAATATCGTTGGAGCAGTTTTAACGCATATTATGGCGCAAAAAATCCTTTGATTAACGTGACACAAGCCTATGCCATCGCCGGATCAAAGGATTCTCTATTTCATTATTTTGCAAAAGAAAATTTATCTACGGAAGAGTCATTCTTCGAAAACGACCATCAAGAGACAAATCACTATCTTTCTGACGAAAAAGCTCTTGCCATCTTCAAATCATTGACTCAGTTATCATCTACCTCTGACGTAATCACCCTAGGAAAAACGCAACGAAATGAATATGTTCGCAAGTTGAGAGATAACGGCTTAACGATAAAACAAATAGTCCGAATTATGGATATATCAGCAACGACAGTTAAACGCATCTGTAAAGTGGACCACTAACCCCGACCACTTCATTGCAACTGATTTATCTTTCGCAACAATCTAGAACGCATTGTTTCAAATTGTAACTCTGGCAGTGATAAAGAATGCCTTTTTAAACCACGTAGGAAATCAGGGAATGCTCGATCAAAAATATAGGTTTCCGATTCCCTAACAAAGAAATCATATATATCACTATATCTAATTACTGTATAAACCTTTTCCACACCATACTTTGATAATTCGAGTTTTGCATAATCTGGAGCAAAAATATAATAATTTACTGTCTCATTCTTCTTTTTTTCTTCCGCAAGTTTACAATATTTGTTTAACTGCGAGTAGTCATCTTTGACACCATTGATTCCAGATTTAATCTTATTTTCAATGACAATCATATGATTATCACTCTGAACCCATATATCTACTCGTCCCATTGTCTCTCGTTGTATTGAAAAAGATAAATCCATATCTGGAATACCAAGCACTTCAGCCGCAAACTTTTGAAATAACTTATGGCTGTACTCGAAATAATAACTAAAAAGATTTGAAAAGATATTCTCATCATCTTCTTTTCTAATTATCTCAAGAAACGACGGTAAATGATTGTGTATTGCCCCATCAGGAAATAGTCGTTCTGTAGCATTCTCCTTCCAATACTTCTTTGTTCCTATAAGCTTCTTTAATTGATTATATGCACCACCATCAGTTATTTCTGAAAAATACGTACGCATACCTTGGGGAATAAGCACCTTCTTTTCAGTTTCAATATAAACCGTGTATTCCGATGACTTGAAATCATCATCTATAGACAAAAAGATAGGTTTAGATGGAAGATAATATTTGGTTGCTCGAAAAGTTACATGATTTTGAAAAGAATCTACTCCACCATGAAAAATATTATTTTTAAAAATTCGATCAAGTGAAACTCCAGCATACCTAACCTGTTTCATCTCTTCATCAGTAATTCGATACACTTTCTCAGCCAATCCAACCACTTCCACAGTTTTTCGCTTGCTAAAATTACGTATAAACAGAATATATTCTAATTCGTCATGCCTCTTAACATAACCTGAAGGCGTAATAAATAGATTGTTGTTACCATCATCATCTTTGAATAGATTAATAACTTCATGTCCTATATTTTCTCCTTCATTAAGATAACCACCTGAAAATAGTTGATTAATCAGTATTTCCTTTGGCATATTTTCCTCCCTACCACAAAAACACTACAATAAAATTACATATCTTCTAATTCACTTTTTGCCATTTGGGCATAATCATCTCTAAATGCATACTCACCGACAACTTCAATGGCCTTATTAAAGCAAAATCTAGCTATTATCTCATCTTTGCCAAATAAATATCCCTCTTTCATTATTTTACCCATCTCATAGTAACTTAGTTGATTAGGCTCCGGCGCATAGGTAAATATAAAATGTAAAAGATAATATGCAACTTGGTAGTTCTGTTCTACACCCTTACCTGTAAAGAACATATCTGCCAAACATTCGATGCCGAACCAATCACCGTTCAGAGTTGCAAGCAAATAGTAATTAAATGCCGTATGCGCATCACATGTTGTATAATCATCATTTGCAAGAATATCAGCCGCTTTAGTTATGAGTCCTACCGGATTCTGTACCTCAACCAACTTATCAACATAACGATTACGAAGTTCCATCAATGATTCATCTGCCACCGGTTCAACCATGGTAGCAAACGCAATTAAATTATAAATGCCAGATAAATCATTTTTTCTTTCTTTACCATTAAGTAATTCTATAAAGGCAGCTCTTTCATCTTCACTTCTCATATCAATCAGTTCCTCCTTCCAATAAATAAAGGTTACATTTTTGATATGTAAATAATAACAAAAAATACTGTCCCTAAATACGTACCAAAACTAGTCATTCTTCTTGTCGGGTACCCTTCAAACATAGACTACTTGCTATTCTCTTAGTCGCGTGGATTGATAATCTGTAAAAAATTGAAGTTAAACACACTAGCTCATTTTTTCTTTATATATATAAACTAAATATATGAAAATATTCGTAACGATATTTAAACGCATCTGTAAAATGGACCACTAACCCCGTCCCCTAGTCATCAAAAAGAACTGTTCTACATGCTCCTTAATTGCTTTTTCACATTCCTCAGCCCTGTCTGGCTCTCTGTCCCAGATCCCCATATACATGGTAACAGGAGCATAAAACATAGCTGCAAAGACCTTCGGATTTCCTTCCTTTATTACTCCGGTTTTAATCAGTTGGGCAAACAACTTTTCATCATACCTCAGCATAGTATCAACATATCGTCTCGTATACATCTCTCCCAACTCACTATTTTGAAATTGGGATATGGTAAACATGCGGCGCACCTGCCTTGAATATTCGTCGCTCATGAAAAATCGGACGAATGTTAAAACGCTTTCGCTCAGCCCTTTCGCAGAAATATTACCGTAAACCTCAACATCTTTGGTGTTTATCTCCACTTCATCATGCTTAGGAAAATGAACCGAAAGTTTTTCGAATAAATCCTTATATTTAACTTCAGATTGCTCGATTATTTCGTCAAAAATCTGCTGTTTGCTTTTAAAATGTTTATAAAGCGCCGCTTTAGATATTCCAAGGGGCACTGCAATATCACTCATTGATGTCCCGTCATAACCTTTTTGCGAAAACTGTTTAAGTGCCTCTTTAAGAATCAATTCTTTAGTGCTCATTTATTCTTCTCCACAAACTCATCAAGTAAATCATTTATCTGTTCATCATTACCCGCCATCAGATGGCCTCCGCCCGAAAAGAAAACCGAGGTGCACCCTGGAATCTCATTGCTCCAGTATTTCGCTTTTTCAGGATTAGCCAACTTATCATCCTCAGAATGGATAATGAGAACAGGCACTTTAATATTTTTTAAATCATAATTCTCGTAGTGATTTGTATGATCTTTATTTACCACATCACCGTCAAAGACAATACCTGCTTTACGCTCTTTCATTGGCATAATCTGCTTTATCACGCTTCTATCCATTCCCATGATGGGTTTGAATAAAGGGCTGATAAGCCACATGGCAAAGTCATTACATAGTGCGCTTGGAGGGCCTGCCATCCCCGTAGCTGGCTTGGTCGGTTGCTCTGCTGCAGGATAACCCGAGCAATACAGCACCAAACCTTTGCATCTTTCAGGATACATTAATGCGAACCTCTGGGCTATTGTCCCTCCAGCACTTGTGGCCACGACAAAAGTTTTGTCTATACCAAGATTATCCAGCAATTCAATAGAAGCCTCCACCTGCATATCTACAGTTGCATCATCTGGCATATCGCTTCCTGGATAACCAAACCTAGACGGAGCAATTACTCTATAATCCTCAGTACGACCGCTTAAGACGTCAAATCCCTGGTCGTACCCTCCGGTAATTCCATGAATGACAAGAAACGTCTCTCCGCTGCCCTCGTCAATATAGCTGATTTTTCCATAGGAACTTTCTATACTTTTTGCCTTCGCTTCATATCCCGCGAATCTATCAAGGGCTTCATTCCTGACCACAATAAAATCTATGGCAAGAACAAAGACAATAATCCCCAATATACACAGTGCTATCATTTTTTTCTTTCTTTTACCTTTAATCATTAATACCCCATTCCAACAATCTTCGTTATTGCCATTCTAAAATGGTAAACACAAAGCAATTATCTACCAAAAAGAAAAAGTGACCGATTGGTAACCTAATTATAGTTAACGCTCGTTCACTTGTCAAATCACAATGAATTACATATATATGCTGCTGTCACAAAAAAGCAAACAGCTTCAATCAAAGCAAGTGGTGTCATTGTGTACTTCTCTTTTTTGCTTGTTGAAAAGAAATTCATAACAGTGTTTATTACAAAGAAGCCTCCAAAAACATAACAGATGACTTTAGTGACTCCAAAAGAAAACCACATTTTCATGAAGCCACCTGCTTGCAAAAGAATTATTCCTGCAAAAATTTGTGTGAGCAAGGAACCCGCTCCAGCCGCTCTCATCGCTGGTGGAAGCACCTTATGTCGGCCGCCCATGGTGAACTCGCCAAGAGGACATCCCCCTATTAATAATATTTCAAAAAATGCCGCGATAAATAAAAGTACGGCTCCAATAACACTAAATATCTCCATCATTTCTTCCCTCTTTCGCCATATAAAATGCAAATAATTATTTATGTATCAGGAGCAGGATGTAAATGCTGAAAAAGTACCGCCCTAACCTCATAGATCAAAATGGACCACTAACCCCGTCCCCTAGGTCCAAAATCCATCGAAGGATATCTTCGTTTAGGCGCGTCAGTTGGTCGGATGCGTCAACCTTCTGGAAGCCGCCATCCATAATTGCTGTCAGAATTGGCGAAGCAAGAGATAAATCGCATAGTCCCATGTGACCTATGTTTTCATAATGGATATTTGCATAAATGGGATTGCTACTATCTAAAAACTTGCTATTGTTTCCATACTGCCCCCATTCCTTTAAATAAGGATAACTTGCATCAGAATAGATGTTTAAAAGAGGAACTTCATAATCGCTATCATCGAAAACAAACTTGCCATCCTCGACGCCTTTAATGTCGTACATAAATGGTGATTCCAAGGCGATAACACCGATTACATCCTTTCTGATTCTTGCCATGGCATATGCGGCTGAGCCTCCAAGTGAATGCCCCTCGGCTATAAACTGAGTTGCTCCGTTTTTTGCAATCCAATCATCCATAACAGCATTTAAATCATCCGTTCTGATTTCCATCCATTTATTAAAAACTATATACGCATTATCAGGATTTTCATCTGGCTTCAAAGCTGACATCTCCTTGAAGAAATCCATGCTTGGTCTGCTCTTTTTCCCATTTTCAAATTTAACACTTGCCGCCTGCCCTGGATGTGCCACTGCAAGTACAATATATCCATGACTTGCCAACTCACGATATAGACTAATGTTATTATCTATTGTTCCACATGAACCATGCGATGCCACAACAACAGGTTTCTGCTCCTTACATTCTTTTGGGTACCACTTTCTAACCTGAAGCTGCCTGTTATCTCCGTTCTTTGAATAAGGATCAATCTTATCTTCATTCACCCAGTAATCCTCGTACGAGATTTGATATTTTCCCGTGGTAGGAATTTCCTTTACAGGTGGGAACAATATAAATTTAAGGGCAATGACTGCCACCACTATAACTACTATCGCTATAAGCACGCGCTTCACCTTCCTATTTGTTAATTTATTTTTCATCCCTTAGTTTCCTTAAATTCGCGTTTTAATATTTTTTTATAAAACTCCAAATCCGATTGAATTCTCTCTAAGCCATACTCCAACATGTAAAGCTGATAATTATCAATATTAGTAACAGCCTGCTCCACCGACTTTGCACCTGAAACCTCTAGCAGATTTTTAACAAGGGCAGCGTCCTGCTTGATTCGTTTAGTATTTCTTTCTATGGCTGTTTGCTGAGTTTTATCAACATAATCCTTTATGGCAAGCAGCTTATCATACTCACCTTCCAAATCAGATATGTATGATTTAAGAAAAGCCACTCTCTTCTCCCCAGGAGCTATGCCAAGAAAGAAAAACTTACCTTCCTCCATGCTCTTCATCTTTTGAATATTGATTGGGGTTCCAACCCAGCCTTTATAATACTTCACTCCTTCTGAAGTTATGCTGTACTGTTTCTTAAGCGTATTGTTGTCTATAAATTCATCAACAGAAATATATCCCTTCTCGAGAAGCTTTCTAATTGCACTTTGCATACTTCCTAGGCTATCACTACAAACGGTGGAAAGATTCTGCTGTATGTATGTGCGCATTTCATAGATTGTCATCGCCTTAAATAAAAGCAGGCTTAAAATAATGTTTTCCAAACTCCCGGCCTCCTTCATGTATTACTAATAGATATATTACTATTAGTAATACATCCTGTCAAGAAAACTCCTAAAAGTAATCTACTTTCAGGAGTTACCTAGTTTAAACAAATATGTAAAATGGACCACTAACCCCGTCCCCTAGGTCCACTTTGGACCATTAGCCACGTCCAAATACTTCACTCCACTCAGTCTCTTTAAATCCAAGCAAAACATTCTTATCTGTTATGACAAGTGGTCTCTTTACAAGCATTCCATCTGATGCAAGGAGCTTGAACTGCTCGTCTTCGCTCATGTCTTTTAGCTTCTTGGAAAGCTCCATCTGTCTATACAGTTGGCCACTAGTATTAAAGAATTTCTTTAGCTCAACACCACTTTTCTTGTAGGCATCACGAAGCACCTTTTCACTTGGATGTTCGCCTTTGATATCAATTAATTCATAAGTAATCTTTCTATCATCTAACCATTTTAAAGCCTTCTTGCATGTAGTGCATCTTTCGTAACAATATACTTTCATCAATCATTTCTCCTTTCTCGCAAAACTTTATTATATGCCTCTAAAGTATATTCATCAAAGCATACCCACTCTATCAAGTCAAACTCACTTGGATGAACCTTAACAAAATCAATAACCGCCGTTACCGCTATTATTGCAGCATCCTGCAAAGGATAAGAATATACTCCCGTAGAAATAGATGGAAAAGCGACTGTACGTATCCCCTTATTCAAGGCAAGCTCCAGTGAATTCACATAGCAATTCCTCAGCAACGCCGGTTCATCATTACCGCCTCCATGCCATATAGGTCCAACTGTATGAATAACATATTTACATGGAAGATTGTATGCGCCTGTAATCTTGGCCTGCCCTGTTTCGCAACCGTGCAGTGTTCTACATTCAGCAAGTAATTCTGGCCCTGCCGCCCTATGAATTGCTCCATCAACTCCGCCGCCTCCAAGAAGAGAATTGTTTGCCGCATTTACGATAGCCTCTACATCAGTTTGCTTTGTAATATCCCCTAATATTGCCTTTATCTCGACCATGTCTCCTCCTTATCTTTTTACTGGTTTTGACATTGCTCTTCCTTCTATTTTTTCAAATCCATATTTTTCATACAAACCATGGGCATCTTTAGTCATAAGAATCCCTCGAATATTTTGGTACTCAGGAAGAGAAACTATATATGACACTAGCTCTTTACCTAATCCGTGTTTACGATAATCAGAATCTATTATCACATCACATAAATAATATGTGGTTGCGAAATCACTAATCACACGAGCAAATCCAATCAATCCATCACTGTCATCTAATATACCAAAACAAGCTGAATTAGCCATGGATTTTTCTATTTGTTCTAGTGGACGCTTATCCGCCCAGTATGTGGTACTAAGAAGCCTTTGTACATCAGCACTTTTTATCTTGCTTTTATCATCTGTTATTCTGTAATCCATACATACCCTCCCTGAAAAAATGCTAGCAACGATTATTTCATAAAATTATTCTATCACGTATCTATTCTATCTAACTCATGAATATTCTTATTTCGGTATACTAAATCAGTCCTTTCATCAAATCCAATATTTTCCCAAAAGCTATTTCCAATTTCATTTTTATTAAAAGCAACTAAAGCCACCTTATTAATCCCTTCTTTATCAAGTGCCTCAATAGCCTTATCCACCAAACATTTTGCAATCCCAAGCTTGCGATATTGTTGAAGCACTGCCGTGTGATATATGTATCCTCTTCTGCCATCATGACCTGAGATAATCACACCTACTATTTTGTCATCACTTTCTGCAACAAAACAAGAGGTGGGATTGCGTTTTAAATATTTTTCAATTCCACCTCTACTATCATCAATAGAATTAAGGCCCATGCCAGGAGTATTAATCCATAAATCATAAACTCTTTCATAGTCGTCTATTGTCATTGTTCTAATATTTAAGTCAAATTTTTCTGTCATTATAAATTTTTCTTTCTTAGCATTTTTCAAATGAATGCTATTATTACTTATTTTTTCTCAATAGTCTTCTCTTAAATGCCCGGATTTTTACTCCATAGTGGCTAGACATAATAAGTCCTACAAATAGCATTCCTATTGCCATGCCCTGCATTGCTGAAACTACATTCTCTACTAACTGATTCTCTTCGTATATCTGGGTGTCGCGAAAAATCATATACACTATCAATAGTACAAATCCAATTGCATTGCAAATTCCTACGCGTCTATTATATTTTTCATTTTCTGTATTTGTGTAATCAACCGCCTGTAATACTGTATCCTTTACTTCATTATTCATAGTCTCGCCCTTCCTTTCTCCATTGAGTATTTCTCGTAAGTCCACGTCATAATAATCAGAGATTTCAATTAAAATATCCATATCTGGCATATTATTACCATTTTCCCAGCGAGAAACTGACCTGTTTGATACTCCAAAATGTTCTGCAAGTTGTTCTTGAGTAATACCCTTTTGCTTGCGAAGTTCTTTTAAAAAGCTACCAATTTTTTGTTGATTCATATAGCTTTGCCCCCTCCTTTCTAAGCAAATAGTATCAACTATGCCCTTTTACGAACACGACACAGAGCGAGAATAATGCCATATTCAAAACAAGACACAGTGTGTCTACATCAGTATTTATCAGCCATTTTCAAGAATCTTGTCCACACTTGTAGGCAGATGCATCATATGATGAGATGTCATTGGAGTTAAAATCATCCCACCTACAGTAAGCCTGCCCCAAAATACCAAAAGCCATACCGAGCGAAAATCTGTAGTGACACCGCCTTCTTCTAAAATTCGCATAACCCATTCCTCTGGAACCATGGACTTAATCTGCTCAAGTGAAAGCTCAGAAATAATGCGGCGAGTATTCTTGCCAACTTCTATCATGTAATTGCGAAGCTCACTTGCATTAATCGCTTTGCTCCAAGCCAAAAGCTCATTTGGCTCTAAGGCATTTCCGGTATCAGAAATTGATGTTCCGATTCTTTTTTTCCAATCAGCATTAAAAATCTGCTTGCCATCAACCATCAAAATATTGCTGACCAAATCCTCTATTCTATATGTATGCCAAAACTGCCAACAAATAGTGACATCCGCCGCGCCAGCATACTTGAGATCCACATCCCAAGTTTCTCTAGGGACAATCACATTCTGATTCCCCTCCATCATGTAATCCAATACAAAATCCGCGATGGTCTTCTCAGATAGTCCTGAAACTTCTGCAGGATGAACCATTGCATGCATCTCTAACGCAAGTTCTTTAATCTTAGCTAAATCATCCACCTCAAGAGCGCGTTTTAATTCTTCGAATTTCGCCTCAATTGCAGCAATCACTTTTTCCTTGTCCATGTCTCCCTCCCATATACATTAATATAGTGTGTCATACAATAAATTATGATAGCCTGCTGTATTTCCAATAAGGACTTCTTAAATTCATACCCCGCAAAGAAATCCGAATCTATCACATCTTCCGATACCTCCTCACCCCTGTAAAATGGAGGACACGGATTTAATATGGCACCATCATTAGCTTGGGTAATTATCTCTTTTGTAATCTGATAATCCTTAAACTCTGAAATAATATTTTCCGGAATAGAATCCGTACATACGATATCTTTTCCTATAATGGCCGCCTGCAAATCACCTTCATAAGCAACATCATTCATAGCGTACTTTTTAGGACAGGATTGAGTGAGATTAAACCCAAAAGCAGTGGCGGCTTCTTTCCATGCTCTTCCTATGTTTCCATCGGCGCCAACAAATAGATATTCATCATCTAAAAAATTGCCCCTAAGCTTAGACAAGGCATATAAATCCGACATCATTTCACATGGATGATTCTCATCTGTCAAAGCATTAATTACAGGCACATCCATAATCCTTGCCATCTTATGAAGCAAGTTAATGTCTTTATGACGAACTATGAGGGCATCAGCCCAATTTTCAAGATATTTGCACACATCGACTATATCTTCCTTCTTTTCCAAAGTTGATGGCTCAAATAAAATAGATTGCCCGCCAAGAAGATATATACCTTTTTCAAAAGATACTCTTGACCTGATACTATTGGCAGGAAAAAACATCACTATAGTCTTGCCCTCTAAAAAGCCCTTGTACTTATCTATGGAATCAGCAATCTTGAATATTTCCTGTAGTTCTTCTCTTTTAAAATCCGTTAGCCTAATAAATGATTTCATATTTTGCCTCTAATCTTTTTATCCATGTTTAAGTAGGTCTATAATTTTCTTTATCAACGACAGTATAAATATCCTGCCCCACCTTTTCTTCAAAATAATCTTTTAAAGCTAGATTAGTATTCCATTTTTCTGGATCATAGTATCCATAGCGGCTTTTGACATCATTCATTCTATCAATGATATCCATAACACCTTCTGCCCCACCAATAGAATCGCAAAGCTGAATCAGCTTATCATATTCATCAAGATTAATTTTTGCCAATTCATTTTTTATTAGTTCAGTCTCTTCATCTGTTGTGTCAAAATTTCCAACATATGCATCGATACTTTTCCCGTTAAAGGAATGTGTAAGACACACTCTAGCAACCTCATCGTATCCTAAAGACATCATATATGAATAGCCATCAGAAACATGGCCTAAATGTCGTTTGCCGAATCTTCTTCCAATATCATGCAATAATCCAACAACATACGCCTTATCAGAGTTCAAGCCACATTGGGCAGCAATACACTGGGCACAATGAGCCACCGTTCTGCTGTGGTCTCCCCATGGACCTGGATTAAGTTGTTCAGCTTCTTTAAGAAGTTCTTCCGCCTCATGTCTAGTTGGGTACATTTCTTCTCCTTATATATTTAATTCTTTTGCTCTAACTTCTTGAATCACATCTAGATATGGCCTGATATCTTGTACAGAACATCCCATTTTTTCCAAGTATTTTGCTTGGATGCTTTTATCATAACTTAACAAAAAGTAAGTTCTAGCTACATCATATAATTTTGTTCCCTTGCATACATTCATCATGTCAATCAACACAAAATTATTATTATCATCAACCAGCACATTATTTAGATGAAAATCCCCGTGGATAAAACAATTACCATCCTCTAATGCGTTAATTTTAGAATTAGTCTCATCATCTGATGATAGCATTCTCAAAAAATCTTTATATGAAATAGCCTCATCTGTGTGATACAACATTAGTTGCTCGTGAAATCCCACGAACCTATCAAGCAACAAATCTTTTTCCATCTCATTTGCACTGAAAAATCTTGTAGATAGCTCTTCACCAAAAACTCTATCAAATACAATCCCCTGTCGATTATCTTCTTTGATAATCTCATGTGCCTTAGGTGTTCTAATCCCTAATTTCCATACCAAATTTGCATTAGTAAACTCATGCTCGATATATTCAGCTGGATAATTTGGATAAAACATTTTACAAACTAGATTGTCACCATACTCATATATTTCTGCGGTATTTCCTTTTGCTAACAATTTCATAGTCATAAAAACCTCTACATTATAGTTGAATCTTACCTTTACGGTATCTTCCAAAGAAGATTCCATCATCAACATACTTGGATGTTTCAGATACCCACATTGGGAATTCACCCTTTTCCAAAATTGTTTGTCCATTCAACATTCCAGTGTGAAATGAAATATGCCTAAACTGCCGCAGGATAAGTTCCATTCGGGTGTATCTAGAACCTTCTGGCTTCTCATAAAGCATATCATCTGTTAATGAATCCAAGTAATCATAGGTCTTTTGTTCAACCGCATCTAGATACTCTAATAACTCATCATCAGATAAGACCTTTTCACATTGCTTTTCTGGGTCGTCCATTCCTTCAACATGAAATGTAGGCTCATCATAATCAAAAGGATTTATAAACCACTTATCTGCTGAATGCAGCGCATGGTAAACCCATCTCCAACAAGGCGCCCCATAACACAACGCATCCCTATCATAGGTTTGGATTGATGTCCTTATGTTTAGAAAATTTGGTTTAACTGTTTCTTTAATGATTTTGCATAACTCATTCATAATCTTCTCCTCTATGGACCTAGGGGACGGGGTTAGTGGTCCATTTTAAAACCTACTTTCTACTAAGTCTATTGATTACAAAAATCTAAAACCTTGTCATAAAAGCTTTTATCTTCCTCAAACAGTCCATGCCCTAAACCTTCAAAAACCAATATATTACTATTGGTTATGCCCTCCTTTAATTCATATGGAGCTTCATTTCCAACAGTGTTATCACAATTTCCTGCCATTATATATGTTGGACATTTTATTTTAGCCAAATCCTGTCGTGCATCAAAATTTAATATCGCATATGCATTTTTTAAAAATCTGTCATAGCTGGAAGGCTTGGTGAAACGTGCTAGCAAAGGAAGAAATCTCTTGTTTTTTTCATTGAATTCAGTCGTATATACTTTTTCAGCAGTATCAAGCATAAGCTCTGTGTGCGTGCCGACCTTAGCCATTTCAATCCATCTCGAAACAACATTTTTAACTGTGCCATTTGCGTATGGTGCAGTAACCACAAGTATTAACTTCTCAACAAGATTAGGATAGTTTGCCGCTAAAAGCTGCGCCACCATTCCACCTTGTGATACTCCCATAACAATAGCTTTTTCTATCCCAAGATTCTTTATTGCCTCAGCCTGATCATCCGCCATTTCCTTTATGGAATAATCATTAGGAAGCTCATTTTTTCTGCTGAACATGTAAACTGTATAATCATTGAAAAAGTGTTTATAACTACCAGCTAAAAGCCACGCTTTCCCCTTTACTGTCCACAGGCCATCCGACAATCCTGGCAGTACAATCAAGTTCTTTTTCCCTTTGCCAAAAGCTACATAATACATGTCTGTATCGCCAACTTTCACGCATCCATTCTTCCGCATTCTTAATCCCTCACATATGGACCTAGGGGACGGGGTTAGTGGTCCATTTTCGTTTTGGCCCTATAACCCCGTCCCTAGAGACCATTAAAATTGTACTGCATAAAATTGCCATTATGTTTAAATCCGTATGCTTCATAGAGCTTAACCCCTGCATCAGAAGCCGTGATATAAATAGTGCCGCATCCGTAATCTTTTGCCTCTTTCACCACCCTATCAAGAAGGCTAGTGGCAATTCCCTTCCTTCGATAATCTGGATCAGTATACATGCTAGATAAGATTCCTAATCTTCCTGTAGGACAGGTGAAATATGGAGGCTTTTGGGCAAAAGACATTCCGCTCGTTCCAACTATCTTATCCCCATCAAATGCGAGCCAAGAAACATACGTCCCTGCGGCCATATTTCTCCTATAAAAATCCATAAGAGATTTTTCAATATCAACATCTGTTGGCACAGCCTTACCTTCTGAAGTGTATTCCTCCGTTAGTTGGTCTATTCTCATTTTAACAACTGTGCTTAGCTCTTTTTCGGTTAGCCTTTTATAAACTATGTTCATCTTTTCCCCTTTACATTTATAACCATAAATTTATCGCCCAAAATCAATCATTAAAAGTTTCTTCCCATTAGGAAGTAGGTATTCATCCGTTTTTAAATGACTGTAACCTATATCCTTCATTGCCTTCGTTAAATCTTTTTCATCTATCTGATGATGAACTGCATCCAATCCATCAAATGCGTGAATATATGGTGAATCCGAAACCCACGCTTCTTCGTCCGTGTTTATTTGAATAATGCAGGATATATATTTGGCTTTTGATTTCAAAATTCCTTTCTTAAGCGCCTCATATCCAACATATTCTATAAATAAATTTGCAATAACAAGCTCTGCTTCTGGTAGCAAATCCAATTCACAAGTTAGGTCAATCCTTCTACATTCAAGAATATCCTTCAAATAAGAAAAACGTTCCTTTGCTGCAGCAAGATATTCTTCGTTAATATCAATCCCGTAAATCTTCTTATACATTTCTTGATTCACATGTTCCAAACCATTTCCGCCTGCAATACCAAATACCATTGCAGTTGTAACTGGATATCCTTCAAACTGTACCTTCATCATTTCATTCATTGTTTGAAGTTGCCTTACAGAATCAAGCGCCATATGCTTTTCATAATCAGACAGGCTGATTTCTTCCCATGGATTCATTGTTTCCCCCTTACAAACTAGTATATATCTTTGCTACAACTCCATTCGCATAAATGCAATTCCATCGTCAAATCCAATTTCCTCAAAATCCATACGTTTATATAGTTCATAGGCTGTTTTCATTACTTCTGGCTTAGTAGTAAATGTCAATAGCTCATAGCCTAGTATGCGTGCCTGCTCTAGCATTGAATTAAGTAGAATCCGTGCATAACCTTTACCACGATATTCTGGTTTGATAAACAAACGCTTACCTTCACATGTCTTTTCATCTATTTTCCTAATAGCAATGCAACCTACTGGTTCATCGTCTTCATATCCAACAAGAATTGCTCCATCTTTGTAAAAGCCTTTTAAATCAGCCAATTCTTTATCAAACGAAACGAAGCATCCCTCGGCACCTTTTATCTGAGAATACTCAGTAAACAGATTCTTTATAACAGCATAGTCATCTGATAATTTTACTTCAAACATTGCATCCTCCAACAAACTTCAATTTATGGTATTTTCAAAAAATATCTACGGTAAAATACAAGAAAAACAACGCTTATACCGTAAATCCTTACAATATACTATACTAAGCGGTTTATCACGCAATGATCCTAGGGGACGGGGTTAGTGGCTCATTTCATTTTGGACCTATAACCCCGTCCCCATGGACCATATTATTCTCCCACTAAGTGCACAGTCCTATAATCATGACCTACGGCAGGAAGAAATGTGTTTACGATATCTGATGTACGTAATTTCAAGCTTGATGTATTTACACAAGGATGACAGCCAATGTATTCATCCGCAAGCACATCTTCATCAATAAGAAGTTGCACTGCATGTTCCTTGTCATTCATGAGTCCCATAATGCTGACTGAGCCCGGCTCAATATCTAAATATTTGAGCATATCCTCAGCGTCCGCAAAAGAAAGTCTTGCAGAACCTATCTGCGATGACAATTCCTTGGTTTTAAATTTCTTGTCGCCTGGCATCATAAGCAAATAGAATGCTGTCTTCTGTCGATTGCAAAGAAATAAATTTTTGCAAATGACCACGCCAAGAATCTTATCAACCGCATTGCATGCCTCCATTGTATCTGCAGGCTCGTGATCTGTTCTTTTATATTCTATTCCAAGAGAATCCAAAAAATCATAAGTCCTCACCTCGCGAGGAAGGCGTCCTTCCATATTCTCTGGTCGTCCATTCAATAATTCCATATCGCTACTCCATTAATCCACCATGGAACACACATTCATAAATATCTGTCCCTTTATATTTAATCACTTCTCGTCCTTGGAACCATTCAAAGTCCCCTGTTATTTCACACTGATATTCATAATTCCCATTCACATAGTGTTCTGGTCCTCTAAACGGTTTAGCTTCTGGAACCAATAGTAATGACTCTTTCAAAAAATCGCCACTGAAATTATCCCCTGTAACTCTGCCGATATAATTCATACTCCAAAATGGCTCACCTTTTATCCAAAGAGCTTCCTCGCCAGCGAACTTACTTGTTCCTAGATATGTATCGTAATACATATAGTCACCATCTTCATATATCAAGTCATGGGACATAACTCTAGACGAAGTTGTCTCAGCCCCTTTACCGGCATATGTAGCTTGCTTTGCTTTAATTAAAAAATTTACGATTTGTTTGTCCATATTTACCAGTCCTTTCAATAATACAAACTTGAATTTGATCATTTCTTTTTCTTTGGAACAGGCAATTCATCAACCATCGAATTCAAAAGTTCATTCAAAAAATCTTTGTTATCTATGTCATCTACCAAAAGCATTTCTTTAGCTCCATCATAGGGTGTTTCGTATTGCGCTTTCGGCATCATCTCTTTTGCCGCTTTCGTTGGTTTTACAAGAAATCTATCATCATATATTCCACCAATAATCTTCCCCTGATAATAGATGATGTATTCCCCCATCATTGACCTATATGATATTTCATCAAGTGATGATAACTGGTCTAAAACAAATTCCAAATACTCTTTACTTGAAGCCATTGAAAACATCCTCCTAGTAAAACTCCAATTTTACAATCTCCAAATGTTTTTACTTATTTCGTAAACACCATCGTGATATGTGCCTTCTCCAACAAAGAAGTTGTCAAATCCACACTTTTCCATGACACGACCTGATGCTACATTTTCCAATAAACGGATGCCATAGACTTCATCCACACCAACTCTTTTTGCCATTACAGGAAGAAATGCTGTTACAGCCTCCGATGCATAACCTTTGCATGTGTATGGTTTTGCAATATGGTAGCCAATCTCCCATTTATCTTCCTCAATAGGAACAAGTTGAACATATCCTATGTTCTTATTTCTATCTTTTAATAGCACTGCATAAACCAAAGGTCCATTCGTAGAGCCATAATGAGATATTAGAAACTCCACTGTTTCCTTGGCATCTTCTAATGTTTCAAAAACCTCATCCGGTATAAATCTTCTTGTATCCTCATCCAATGAATTCTTATGGACATCCATTGCCATATCCATTGTCATCTCAACGATTAATAATCGTTCTGTTTCAACTAATATATTCATTCGCTCCCCCTATAAGTTTGCTCATCTACCGCATATTTCGTAAAATCAACTTTGTCTAATGTCGATTATTCTGGAAGATAATTTTCTCATCAAACTTCGATTGGAAATGAACCATTCCCAAGGATTTTATAACTCGTTACAATTTGTTATTTCATCATCCGCAAACCCTTGTAAATACTAAATTTGCAGATGTTTTACTTTCCCTTATGTTTTCCCTTGTGTTATTTCATACCATAGCACTTTACGAGTGTTGGTAAGGGAAAAAACAAGGGAAAGATTCCATCGTAACACAATATAACACCTAATGGGCAATCGGACTGTTGAAATGCATTTTTGATTCTATTATCTTCCAATAACCAATTATATTTGACCTCATTCTTTCTATAATGGTCATTTTTACTCCCATAAAATTATCACTATCAATGGCAGTGGCGTTTATTCCAAGTGTGTTCGTGAAAGCAATACCTTGATAATATTGAGATTGTAGGCCTTTAAACTTTATCAAAAAGTATTTTCTTATACTACGTTCCCTAATTCACTGGAAGCATTCATACTCACACCCTTGAACTATACAATCATTCAAAAAACGAGTCAGGATCAGGCATGTCAATACCATACACTTTTTTCATCAAGCGATTATGTTCGCGATATATTTCATTTATCATGTCTTTTGTAGGATAAATAGTAATCGGAACATCACTATCTGTTTCAAAGCATTTAACGCAATATTCCGGCCAATGATCCTCGATATATTTTGTTGGATCGTCAGCAAATTCTTCAGCATCAGGGCCACACGAATGGCTCACCGGGATGCAGTTTTTATCATATACTTGAAACAACGCTATTCCATGTTCCTTAGCGTACTTAATTGCCCCTTTCTGAAATCCGCTAGTAGAACAAATAATTCCCTTTTGAGCTCCCAAACTTCGAATCTTTCCGTCTAACAAGGCAACAACATCCCTTTTAACAGGGCTCTTAAACTGTTTACATTCACATAATACTTTAAAGTCGAGTTCCATAAAACGAAATGTCGCATAAACATCTATTTGATAGGTTCCATCATGTGCTTGCAATTTCACATTATGCGTAATATTAAAATCCTGCCATCTCTTCATTTTCGCATAATCTTTTAGACGTTCTAAGCAGAATTCTTCAAATTCTGTCGCACTAATTGAACATACATAATCTTGAGTATCCTCGTAATCCTTGTTCATTATTCAAAACTCCTATGATAGTCACTATTTTAATGCTCCTAGGGGACGGGGTTAGTGGTCCATTTTCATTTTGGTCCTACAACCCCGTCCCTATGGATCACTGATACATGAGTAATCTCGTTTACCGGATCCTGATATTCTTTTTCAAAACGCATACCAATTGATTCCGCCGTTTTAATTGATGGTTCATTAGTATATTTGCAATATGAATAAAATGCTGGATAATTCGTATTTTCCATTGCCCAATCAAGAACAGCTTTAGCAGCTTCTTTGGCGTATCCCCTGTTTTGGCAGTCTCTACGAATATGATACCCTATCTCTGGCAGCATCTTTCCATCAATATTCTGCAAAGTAAGACCACAGTCTCCAATCATCTCATCATTATCTTTTAAACATACAGCCCACAAACCAAAACCATCGTTTTTGTACCGATTCATGTTGCGCTCTATCCACTCCATGACTCTTTTATCATCAAATACATAAGGGTAGTGTTTCATGATATCTTGGTCAGCAAGCACTGCTTTTAATGACTCAAAATCATCCATATTCATTTCACGCAAATATAATCTGCTCGTTTCAATTATATTTTGATAAATCATAGATATATCTTCATCTTTCTATCTCCACTACAACTGACTCTCCCTCTGAGCAATCGCCATTAAGCCACTGCCACTTTTCATGTAGTTCAATTCTTCCATTATCGCTAATAGTTGGTATACTATGGCATTTGCCCACTCTAAGCTCATCATTGATATTTAAGTGTTGGTAATAAAAATCTAGCTCACCATCTTTACTAACTTTTCCAACCATAAAACCTGTTTTTATTTCTCCACCGGAATACTCAGCTGAAAAATCAGTGCCATGTTGATGATAATAAAAAATTGTATTGCCATCTACCTCTCCATTTTCCGAATTAACTGATGGAGTAAACTTTCTTCCGTTGTAATTAATACTTGAGCTATTCAGTGCCAGAGCTTTTTCCATTACCTCATAAACAAGAATCACGTCATTTTCTACAGTGTGTTTACAATGCTCAACTGTTTCATATCCTCTTTTTTCATACAAATGGCATGCTGGCAAAGACGCATCTAAAACTGCATTTGAATGATTCTCCGAGATTTCTTTCTCCAAGCAATTCATAATATATGAACCGTATCCCATTCCTTGATATTCAGGAACAACATAAACCCTAGTAATATGATTTTCCTTGTAGCAGCCAGTACCAACAGGTATTTCATCAACTAGTAAAATCCCAACTAGTCCATCTTCGATATCTTTTCGTATATTTTCCTTACAATGCAAATCACTAAAGAAATCTACAACTTCTTTGGGATAATAGTTTGGATATGTATTTTTTATAGAAGACTGAACAATGCTAAAAACATTTTCTAAGTCTGTAATTGTAGCTAATTTGTATTCTTCCAAGTGACTTCTCCCGCTTTCCATCAAAATAATATGCGATACTAACTCCGTCCCATAGCTCATAGTATTTTATTGTTTAGTCTTTCTCTCCGAAAAATGGACCACTAACCCCGTCCCCATGGCTCATTTCTTCACTAAAATCATATAGTTTTCTTGCAAGTTCCATATCCTTTGAGCGTTTAGAAGATGGTGCAATTTTGCATTTATAAAAATATTCGCCTGAAATATTCTTAACCGAATCATCCACTGCAAGAAAAATCGCTGTTCGCGCTCCTTCCACTGGGGTCTGAAAAAATGGTTTAAGAATACTGGTAATTGTTTTCCCAAAGCCTGTGTTTCTATCTATTCCTATATTTGTCGCAACTGCCCCTGGATGACAACAGTTAACCGTAATTCCCTTATCCTTTAATCGTCTTGCCAACTCTCTGGTAAAAAGAACATTTGCAAGCTTGCTTTGAGAATATGCCTTTATTACGTTGTATCCTTTTTCTAAATTGATATCATCAAAATGAATCTTTCCTACCTTATGAGCACCGGAAGCTACATTGATGATTCTTGAGCCCTCCACCATAAGCTCAACTAACTGCGTCGTAAGCAAAAAGTGACCTAAATGGTTGATACCAAACTGCTTTTCAAATCCTTCTTTTGATATCTGCCTATCCAGGGAAATAAAACCAGCATTATTTACCAAAATATCAACCTTCTCAAATTTATCCCTTATAGATTTAACAAACGCATTAATAGAAGAAAAATCTTCTAAATCACATAGCATAAGCTCAATTTTTCGTTCTGGTTTTGCCATGAGTTTTTCAAAAGCTTCTTCCCCACGTTTTTTACTTCTGCAAAGCATAATAACAGTTGCACCTTCATCACTTAAAGCCTCCACTGTAGCCATACCCATTCCTGAATTTGCACCTGTAACTATAGCGATTTTATTATCTAAATTTCCCATATCCGTTTCTCGTAAAAAAATATCTGTATCGGTATTATTATCTTACCCTACAAACAAAAAAATTATTACACTATAAAATACTGCATAAGCTCATACTTAAGATTTGTTCCCTCTTCTATATCGCTTGGAAGAAGGGCTCTTGCAACAAGCTTCAACTCATCTGACTCTATATCTGTCCTCTTAAGATTTGCATAATCACCATCTATGCTTACAACTGTGTAATACCATGTTTCCATTCTTACGATTCCTTTCTCCTATAATCCATTTAGGCGATAACATATCCTGCTGCTTCAAGTACTTTAAGCGCCTTATCAAAATTTTCTTCTTTTACCAATATATAATCCGTATTAAAGGTTGAAACAGCAAAAATACCTATCTTATTTTCAGCAAGTATACCTGTTATCTTTGATAGTATCCCAATCAGCGAAAACTCTAGCACGCCCTGAATGCGAAATCCTCGCCAACCATCATCGCGGTCTATAACCTTCCCTGGTAAATCCTCTGTCTTACACACTAAGGAAAGTTCCTCATCTGTTTTTCCTACGAAAAAGAATTCTTTTCCAAGGTCAATATCAGATATATGGGATAATTTACAAATTGAAAATTGATAAGGTAATTTCTTTAATTCAAGTTCCATTTTTATTTCCTTCTTCAAACACACTCATCCTTGAAACGCAATACTAACTTTTCAAATATCAATTACAAATTCTCCTGCAATTCAAATCTATATTTTTGCTTCACATCCGGATATTTTACATGGTCTACTTCAGATAAAAACATTTCCTTGGGGCGAACCCATCATCGATGGTCCTAGGGGACGGGGTTAGTGGTCCATTCATCATTGAAATAGCTTCATCTACAGATACGACTTGTGCAAATCTTTTTGGCCACATCATTTCATTATAATATCTGTACGTTGTCTCCCCATCCATGTAATCATTATCAAAAGTTGAATTTGTTTCCTTAGGAATAATTACTTTGAAACCTCTTTCAAATGCAGATTTTACTGTTGCATCAATACAAAAATTCGTTTGCAATCCAACTATCATCAGGCTTTTATCTTCTAGCTCCTGCAAATAATTCACCAAATCCTTATTTCCAAAACAGCTGTTAATATTCTTGATAAAAATCTTGTCGGACACGTATGGAGCCACTTGGTTGGCTATCTCAAAATCCACATCGCCTATAGAAAAACCTGTCCCAGGGCCATCATCGTGCTGAACATATATTATTTCAACATTATTTGCTCTTGCAGCATCAATAATTCGCCTAGTTTCTCTCAAGAAAACATCAAAATTATATAATCTACTATCTGTAATTCCTTTTTGAATGTCAATTACTAATAAAACCATTTTTTACTCCATAAATAGCTTGCTAAAAACATGCAAGCTCTACAAACTCCAATTTACAGTATTTTCAATAAAATCATCTATCAACTGATTGATTTCTTCCGGTTTATCTGTATTTGAATTATGTCCTGCTCCTTCAATCCAGTGCAGTGGAATTCCGGTCTGCTTGTGCCAAGCCTTATTGTATCTAATACAAGAGCCAGCATGGTCCTTCGTTCCGCAAATTAACATAGCAGGACATTTTATCTCGTATGGAAGATTCTCCTCAATTGCCTCCGCAAGAATTCGAAAACCTCCTCCGGCAAGTGCTGCATATCTCTTTTGATCATTGTCATACGTCATCATGAAATCTAGCATAAGCGATCTTCCATATTCCGAAGTGGCCACGCCTTTTGAACCATGCTTTAATAGCATTTTCCAAGGATAATGACGATATACAGGCTCCATTCTTTTTAATAACCATATCTCTATGCCCGTCATAAACTTTCTTTGTAATGGCGCAGAATCCACAGATACAAAGCCTTTCAACTTTTCCGGAAAAAGCTGTGCATACATTTGCCCAACATATCCGCCCATGGATTGTCCGATAATTATTGGCATATCAAATCCATTTTCTTCCAAAATCCCATTTAACAATTTTGCTTTATCCATAAGCGAAAAAGATAAATCAAATGGCCAAGAAGAGGCATGCCCCGGCGCATCCCATACAAAAATGGGAAACTTACCTTCAAAAAATGCAATCTGCTTTTCAAAAAGTCTGTGATCAGCAGTAAGTCCAGGCAAAAACACAAGCTGGCACTTTTTGTTTTCGGCATCCTTGTTTATCCAATAATGGATTTTCCCAAGATGTGTTTCATATACTTTTTCAGTCATATTTCTTCCCCTTTTTACCAAAATGGACCACTAACCCCGTCCCCTAGGTTCAATTGCGTACTTTGTCAGGTCAACTCTACCATTAATGACTTCTATTCCATCGGCTTCTAACAGCTCTTTTTGAGCCCATGCACCTCCAAAAACGTACTCTCCGGCCAACTCGCCCTTAGAATTTACCACTCTATAGCATGGGATGTTCTCAAAATCCGGATTTTTGTGCAAAGCATTTCCTACTGCTCTACACATTTTAGGGTTTCCTGCCATGGCTGCTACTTGAGCATAAGTTGCCACCTTGCCCTTAGGTATTTTTTTCACAGCTTCGTATATGCGTTTTGTAGGACTATCTGTAACTAAATCATAGCTTTCAGCAATCATCCTTTTAATATCTTCTTCAGGGATGGAGCCATCCAGGATTACTGTATTCCAATGCTCTTTGTTTTGGTGATAACCTGGTATGACAGATTTGTAGGTGCGTCTCCAAAAATCTCTCCATTCTGGATCGCATTTTAAATTCAAACAAATGTGGCCATCCATTTCATATGTCCACAAAAAAGCCTTCTTGCTTGGTTTTACCCTAACAAGCTGCCAATTATCATCATGAAAAGGTGCATCCAGATACGTATATGCGAAAGTCAAACCATAAGCCAGAACTTCTTCGCGTGTTCTCATATATCTCCTCCTGTAGCTGAATCCACCACCTTGGCCCTTGGGGACGAGGTTAGTGGTCCATTACAAAAATATGAATTTGAATGAATTATATATTTACGGTTTTTTTGCAATTTTTACGTATTTAACCGTAAAAATTTTGGTATTTACACCTCAGTGTGTATTATCTCCACTATATTAATAATCAATCGAAAATATCTGAGTATATACTGTTTAAATAACTACGAATACGCACCATATATCCTCAGAAACTACAGTTTATTTACCAATTTCCTCTAAAAAACCGTAAATTTTGAAAACCAGTATTATTTTATGCCACAGTCCAAATTTAAGTTCAGAACAAACGCCGATTTGTAAATATAATTGACTCAAATAATAATCTATTTCAACTTTTCCATATACACGAAGACAAGCTCGTCATTCACTTTTTCTTGCTTAAACTCGCTGTAACTCATTTCATTATACAAGCGAATATTATCGACACTTCTTGTACTCGTAAACAACTCATATCTATTTCCAGGATAATATTCCTCAATCGCTAATAATAATTTTCTTCCATATCCATTACACCTGTAATCCGGATGAACCATTAGTTTTCCAATATATACAGTATCGTTTTCTTTCTTCGCACGTATCGAACCAACAATCTCATTATCTTCAGTAATTAACTTTAGAATAACGCCATTGTTATATTCGTACGCGACTTCATCTATTGTCTGCTTCAAAGGAGGAATATCATCAGTTCCAAATAAAGCCGCTTCACTTTGATACGCAAGATATTGTAATCTTAATATTTCAGTTATATCTTTATATTTTGCTTTACAAATCTTCATAATCACTCTCCTTATGTAAAAATGGACCACTACCCCCGTCCCTATGGACCATATTATACCCTAATTGACACAAAAAATGTGGCCTAGCAATGTATTTTTGCTAGACCACATTCCTTATCTGATTCGTATATCCGTTGGTCCTAGGGGACGGGGTTAGTGGTCCATTTTCAATTTTCATATTGCTTTCCCTCCTCAAAAATTATATAATGCTCAAAGTAATTTTCATTACATTCTAAAAAATATTCAATATATAGGAGTAAATATGCCAAGAAAACCTAGAATTATTAGCTCAACTGGCATATATCATATCATACTTCGTTCTGTTAATC
>Ga0129307_1000983_pt1 | contig 36255 bp, 26 predicted proteins | sample P1105metagenome_FD_94437 | JGI IMG/M metagenome (GOLD analysis project Ga0129307, IMG submission 94437) | Capybara group fecal microbial communities from Wisconsin, USA - P1105 metagenome | ecosystem: Host-associated > Mammals > Digestive system > Large intestine > Fecal | place: USA: Wisconsin...
ATAGGCTGGAGTTTATATGGTGCATATGCTTGGATACCGCATCGATACGCAACCGGTGATGTTGTTGTATTCACTTATGACAATACATTTGCTGTCGTCGTTGAGGATAACAGAAGTCCTATAAAAACCACAGATCTTGATATGAACGATATGACCGTAAGGTGTGTAGTATTTGAAAAGAAAGCTTGTCATTCCAGCGGCGGTGTATTTATCCAAAGGGACTTTTCGCTACTCCGAATCGAATCAGCCACAACAGCAGAACTTGATGAATGTCCCAAAGAATTAATAAGATTCAGCCATCTTGTGAGAGGCGGTATCAGTGCAGCTGAATTCTTGGAGGAGTATAGCAACGGTAACATTCATTGAAAACTTTTTGTTAATAAATATTTTTAAATAGAATCAGCTCCCTAACGGGAGCTGGTTCTTTAATAAGCATTGTACCACCGTAAATGTCGTGTGATTTTCGTGTGATTTCGTGTGATTTTCGACTGTAAATCCGTCACACGCAACTGCATATTTGCAGTTTAAACTGTTTTCTACAGGTAAGAGAAAAGCCTGTATTTCGGTGTTTTTCTCGAAATACAGGCTTTATCGTTCTGGCAGGGGCAGAAGGACTTGAACCCTCGGCACGCGGTTTTGGAGACCGCTGCTCTACCAACTGAGCTATACCCCTATGCATTGACAACAATAATATTATATCAGAATAATGGGTACGTGTCAATAGAAAGAATATATTTTTATTATTAAACTAATACGATCGATGTTTGACTTTGGGGATCGAGTCGTGCGGTATGAAGAGCAAATACATAATGTGCGAAAATACGTGCTCAGCGTTAACGTGATAAGAAACAGGGAAGAAGCAAAAATGGAACGCCGATATTTCGGCGTTCCATTCTCAGGGTTATATCTGACAGCATTAAACAGTGCAACAGAGCACTCAAAGCGGCAGGGGAGAGCTCATTCCTGAATGAGCTCATAGGCAGATATCTTCTTCATACGTCCCGACATGGCGAGGCTCAGGACAAACACCAGCAGCGACACGGCTGCCGCGGTCAGGAGTATCAGAACAGGCGGTATCAGAAGGTCTGCGTCCTTGACTCCGTAGCCTCCGAGTACAAATGTAAACATCGGTTCGATGAGGAAGAAGCCTACAGCAGCGCCTGCAAAAGCAGCGGCTACGGTAGTTGGCATAAGCGACAGCGAAAGCTGATATCTGAGCTGTAGGCTTGTGAAGCCGACAGCCTTCATAATGCCGAATTCCTTGTGCCGCTTGACAAACACTGTTTTCAGCAGCAGCCTTATCACGAGCAGCACAGTTGCGGCGTTGAGGACAATGAGCAGCAGCACGATGAAGCCGACCGCGTATACGGGTGTATTGTCGTTGCTGCGCTGATAGCGGTAGTAGTTCTCGGTACTGTCAAGAGCGCCGTCCTCGAGAGACTCTATACGCGCGATCACGTCATCGACCCTCTCTGCGGAGGCGTCTTCGACCCTGACTCTGATAATACCATACTGCGTGTCAACACCGAGACGCTGAGCGCCCTTGTCGGTGACGTACACCCTCTCATTCGTAACGGACTGCTGCAAGCCTGTTACAAGGTATCTCACGGCAGCTTCGCCGTAGTGCACCTCGATCTCGTCGCCAACTCCTATACCGAGCCTGTCGGCGACCACGCTTCCAACTACAGCCTCGTTGTCCTCGCGCATAATCTCTCCGTCGTATATGCCGCAGTAGACGAAGTCGGGGTCGGATACGTATATCAGGCTGATGTCGCCCTCTCCGACGACGGCTGGAACAGCGCTTAGACCGTAAGCCTCGGAAACTCCCTCAACGTCCTTGATACGCTCTATCATTGCTGTGGAGCTCTCATATGAGGTGTCCTTGGGACAGATATAGGCGTCGGGAGCGTCACCCTGTATCATACGCTGAAACATCGTTATATCGACCTTGGTGTTGTAATACAGCACGCCCGAGAACATCGTCACGAACGATACCGCCAGCACGATAATGAAAATGATGACATTCTGAGCGATATTCTGCAAGGAGCTTTTCAGCGCGAGCAGGAGATTCAGCTCTCCGCCCGTTTTGCTGAGCGGGAGGTGATTTTTCCTGAAGCTGTGTGCGCTCAGTCCGAACCGCAGAGCAGTCGCGGGGTGGAGCCTGCATATCTTCCTTGTTGCGAAAAACGCCGCCAGTACGATGACTATCAGCGTGCCCGCGATAACTCCGCCGCTGATGAGCGGATACGCCCTTTTATCCCAGATGATGCCCGAGAGCTCGCGCAGATACGTGCGCTCGGCGATGGGAAAGAGTATATAGGAAAGCACAATTCCCGTAACAGAGCCGACGAGCCCGAGCAGTACATACTCGCCCGTAAGCGCACCTCGTATCTGTCCGACGGTGTGTCCGACAGCCCTCAGAGCTCCGATATTGGCGATATCGCGGCTGATATTGTTATTGATGGTGAACACTATCATTATTATGCATATCACCATTATTATCAGCGCAAACGCCGCTATGAAGCCTGCGAGGATATTCACGATTATCGGGTAGCCGCTTCGTGAGAGCTTCTGTGTATGACCGTATGCGTAAACGTCCTTGTCGCTGCGGAGAGCGCTTGTGGTGCGGTTGAGACATTCTTCGGGACGGCTGTCTTCTTTGCAGTTGACGAACACAAGATGATATCCCTTGATACCCGCTGCCTGCGAAGCCGCTGACAGCTCGTCGAAGCCGTCGTCCTCGACGAATGCGGAGAGGTAGTAGTAGGAATTGCCCATATACAGATGCTGGTATATGCCAGCGACAGTGTACTCAAACTTACCGAACGTGGTATCAAGGTACACCGTATCGCCTGTAGAAGCTCCGCAGCTGCTTGCAGTATAGAGGTTGAGATATATCTTTTTCCCGCCGACGCTGTCATCGCGCTCGACGAATTCGAGCTCGTCATAGCCTGACTTATCGCCGATATGCTGCACGAACCAGCCCGAGCTCTCCTTGGATTTCGTGCATTTGTCCGTAGTGATATTCACGGAGGGGATATTCACAGCCTCCTCGGAGACGTACCTTTCAACGCCCTCATCACCGCCGAATATGCTGCTGATACGCTCTGCGTCGGCGTCTGTCATCGTGAAGAAGTCAGCAAGCCCGCCTCTCTCTGCGTACTCGTCGAAGAGCCGCGGATACATCGAGGCGAGCAGTCCCGTATGCATCAGCAGAGCCGAGAATATGATTATGAGCAGGAATATTGAGAGTATGGCTTTGTCCTTGCGGAAATTCGCCTTTATCAGCTTTACCATCCCATCTCCTCCAGAAAGCTCCTTATCCTTTCGTGGCGGTCATCGTCGCCGCTGACGTACTTCCCGAGCTCGCATTCGCCCATAATACCGCCGTCCTGCAAGTAAATAATGCGGTTTCCGCGGCGTGCGGACTTGATATCGTGCGTTACCATCACCACGGACTGACCCGCGTTGTTGATATCCGTGAGCACGTCGAGCACAGCCTTCACTCCTGCACTGTTGAGAGCTCCCGTAGGCTCGTCGGCGAAGACGATGTCGGGGTCGTTGATAAGAGCACGCACTATTGCCGCACGCTGAGCCTCGCCGCCCGAGAGCTGAGCGGGGAATTTCCGCGAGAGCTCCTCGCTTATGCCCATTTTTTCAAACAGTGACATTGCTTTTTCCTTCAGCGCCTTCTGCTTCTGCCCCGTCAGCATACCCGTGCTTATGGCGTTGTCCATAATGCTCATACTGTCAACGAGGTGTATCTGCTGAAAGACGAAGCCGCAGTGACTGCGTCTGAACACGGCGAGCTTATCATCGTTCATATTGGTGATGTCCCTGCCGCAGTAGGTTATCTTTCCGAGCGATGGCTTATCCATACCCGAGAGCGTATACAGAAGCGTAGATTTTCCCGCGCCCGAAGCGCCCATAATAACGGTGAAATCGCCCTTGTATATTTCAAGGTCGAGGTTCTTGATGATGTGCTGCTGCTTTCCTCCGACCGAGAAGCTCTTGGACAGCTTCTCCGTTTTGATGATTATCTCCTTATCCATTTCACGCCTCCAAAAACAAAGGTCATAAAGCTTCTGCCTTATGACCCTATTATAGCATATAGTTTTGGGGAAATCTTTGCCTGTTCTTTAACTGTTCTTTAAACGAGCTTCAGTCTCAGCGTGACGGTAAAGCCCTCGCCGTTGTTGCGGCAGCTCAGACTGCCGCCCATACGCTCCATCAGATAATTCGAGATGTAGAGCCCTATGCCCGAGCCGCTCTTACCTGCGGCGTTAGTACCGCGGCGGAACTTTTCTGTTATGAGCTCCAGCTCCTCATCGGGCACGCCTCCGCCGCTGTCGGAAAACTCCGCGACGAGGCAGCCGTCCTCGAAGAAGCTCTCAACGGTGATATCTGTATCCGCGTACTTGTACGAATTTGAAAAGATGTTGCCGATGACCTGTTCGAGCCTGAGCCTGTCCGCGTATATCACGCAGTCCCGCACATCGGCGGACGTGACCTTTTTCAGGTAGTCGCTCTCCCTGATAATGTCGGCGAGCTCGCTTGAAGCAAGCTCCTCGGGACGCACCTCGAGCTGTTCGAGCTCCTCAAGGGTAGCGCTGAACAGGTTGGAAATGAGCTTGTCTATCTGTTCGGCTTTTCCGTTTATCGAGTTGAGCGTATCGCGCTGAGACTCATCCTCGTTGACAAGCAGCAGGAAATCCGTCATAGCCCTTATTGATGACACAGGAGTCTTGATATCGTGCGATAGCTCCGCAACGAGCTCCTTTCTGCTGCGGACAGCTGCTTCCTCACGCAGATGCGCACCCTTGAGCTCCTCGCGCATTATGTCGAAGCTTCCCGTGAATGCGCCGAAGATATTCTCCCTGTCCATTTCGAGCGGAGCGTCGAGGTCGCCCGCAGCGATTCTTGCCGCAAAGCTTTCCAGCCTGCCGAAGGGCTTGACTATACGTGCCCGCAGGTATATGAAATAGCCGACGGACACAGCGAGCATCAGCGCCGCCATCGCACCTATCATATACGCTGTTTTTCGGTCGTTAGCCTTCTGAATGTCGCGGTACGGGTCGTGGACTATCAGCCTGCCGACCGTCTCGCCGCGGTATTCGATGTCCCTGATGATGTCGAAGCGGCTTGTCGCGGCAGATACCGAGGTCGAGATGTCCTCACGGGTATAGAACAGCAGCTCGCCGTCAGCGTTTATCACGGCATAGTCGAAGTCCTCGCCGCTGCTTCCGAGGGTATCCCTCTGCTGCGAGAATGTGTCCCAGTCGCTGCTCAGCCGCGTGAGCAGCCTGTTTATCTCGGTAGTATACTGCGGCAGGGGAGAGCCGTTCCCGCGCACGGCTATACAGCATATCACCGCGCTCATCAGCGTGAAGAATACCGCATAAATTACTATGAACCGCCTTTTCACTGTCCGTCCTCCAGCATAAATCCGACGCCCCAGACAGTTTTGATGAGCTCGGGCTTGCTCGGGTCGTCCTCTATCTTCTCGCGCAGGTGACGAATGTGTACATTGAGGGTAACATCGCTGACGTAGTCTGTTTCCCACACCTTCTCGAAGAATTCGTCCTTTGCGATGACGCGGTTTTTGTTGTTGAGGAGATACACGAGCAGCTTGTACTCCATAGCCTTCAGTCCTGTTGAAGCGCCGTTCCTTATTATCGCAGCCTTTTTCGTATCAAACTGAGCATTGCCGAGCCTTATAAGGCTGTCCGCCTTTACCTCGGCTTCCCTGTTTTCGTAGCGTTTCAGGACAGCCTTCACCTTGGCGAGCAGGACTCCGAGCGAGTATGGCTTGCATATGTAATCGTCGCCGCCGATGCTCAGTGCGAGGAGCATATCGTCCTCGGAGGAACGGGCGCTGATAAAGAAGATAGGCACGTCCATAGCCGAGCGTATCTCCCTGCAAAGGTCAAAGCCCGAATCTCCGCCGAGATTGATATCGAGCAGCACGAGCGAGCACGAATTCTCACGCAGGAAGGCACGTGCGGAGTCGGCATCAAGGGCATATTCCGCGGTAACACCCGACATATTGAAATACTTCGCGGTGTATTCGGAAAGCTCGGGCTCGTCGTCTATTATGAGCACGCTTGTGTGCATTATGCTCCCTCCAATTAACAGATTATGTGTGCAGATATCATATCTGCGTTCCCCCGAACAGAGTCCGCGGTGAAAACTGCCATATGGCAGCTTTCGGGTACACACATATTATATCACAAATCAGAGGGATTTACAATACTGCCCGCACGTGCTATAATGTTCATATGTCAGGATAAAGCGAATTGCGGCAGGAAAGACAGGTGTGGGATATGCTTTACTATATGTTCAACAAGCCGCAGGGCTGCGTAACAGCGAGGACAGACGCTGTCCACAGAACGGTTATGGACTTCTTCCCGCCCGAGCTTGCAGAGAAGCTCCATCCTGTGGGACGGCTCGACAAGGATACCTGCGGACTGCTCATACTCACCGACGACGGCGACCTCGACTTCAGGATAATGCAGCCTGCCAGCCACATCAGCAAGACCTATTTCTTTTACGCGATAGGCTCGGTGACCGAGGAGAAGGTGCGCGAGCTCGAAGGCGGTATCGCTATGAGCGGTCTGACGGCAAAGCCCGCCGAATTCCGTCTCATCAGAGAATACCGTATCCGCGAGCTTGAGCAGTATATGCCTCCCGAGCGCCGCGACCGCTATATGAAGAATCCCGACGGCTCGGCTTTTGCAGCGGAGCTTACTATCCGCGAGGGAAAAAAGCATCAGGTCAGAAGAATGCTTGAAGCGGTCGGGTGCAGGATATTCTATCTTCGCCGCAAATCCATCGGAGCTCTCACACTCGATACGAGCCTCGCAGAGGGGGAGTACCGCCTCCTGTCCGAGGCAGAGGCGGAAATGCTGACCCGGTCGGCAGGGGAGCACAAATAGCACAATACAGCCAAAAAAGCCGTGAAGCGTTACAAGCTTCACGGCTTTCTGTTATACGTATAATACTATGCTGTCAGCGGACTATTCCGCATACTGTACCATATCCTGCTCAGCTCGCGGACAAGCCTTACTTGAGAACGATTCCCCAGTTTGAGCTTATCTTATGATACAGCTTGACCTTTTCCTTCTTTTTCTGATTCTTCACCATAAGGAGCACGCCTGCCGCGATAGCAAGAGTACCGATGACTCCGAGAATGATCGTCGCAACTCCCAGACCGAGGGCGAAGTAAAGTCCTGCCCAAATGATTAAAGCGGCGATAAGGATGAGCGGCAGAGAGAACGAAGTGAAGCTTCTGTTCTTGACCTTTATATAGTGCTGGATATCGCTGATAGAGAGCATCTCATAGTTACGGGCGATGAAGTTGTCAGGCTGAGCCCATTTGCAGAATGCAGCAAGGCTGTCAAACTTTGCGGTATAATCCTGATAATCGTGGAACTTCTCGTTAAAACGAGCGACACGATAGAGCACGCTGACGCTTCCGCCGGGATTATTCGCGGCATCCATAACATGGATGATAGTACCTGTTCCGGCCTGTCCCTTCACATTTTTAGTGATAAGGAACTTTCGGTCTACCGCTTCATCTATATTGAGTAAATGAGTCATAAATATACCTTCCTCGACATTAAGAATAAAACTGAACTGATATTGACCTTGCGAATTAAGTCAGCAGATGTAGCAAACTCTTTTGTACCAAGCATTATTGTAACATAAGACAGCGAACTTTGCAAGAATTTCCGAAAAAATTAAACAAGAGTCATTTTTAATAAACAAGGCATTCAAATCAAATATGCTTCCTCCGCCCATACCGAGGGGCGGGATATTATACAACGGGATCAGAACTTGTTCTTGAATCCTATATTTGCCTTAGCGACTTTTTTTCGCTCCTTAGCCTGTTTGAGCATCTCTTCCTTTGAAAGGTTCTCCGATGAACCGCCCAAGCCGTCAGCTTCGTCATCAAGGAAGTTGTTCAGGCGCTTCTTGAAAGCACCGCCGCCTCCGTTCGAGGAGAGCATAACGCTTCGTGCCTGATCGGCATTAGCGCCGTAATTGCTCTGATACATAGAGCTGTGACCGCCTGTACCGTATGGAGTTGCCTGCGGGAATCCGCCCTGCTGCGGGAAGCCGCCGTGCTGATATACGGAACCGTGGGTACCGCTGTTATACGGATTAGCCTGCGGGAATCCGCCCTGCTGGGGATAGCCCTGCTGCGGGAAGCCCTGCTGGGGATAGCCCTGCTGCGGGAAGCCCTGCTGAGGATAGCCCTGCTGGGGATAGCCCTGCTGCGGGTAGCCCTGCTGGGGATAGCCCTGCTGCGGGTAGCCCTGCTGAGGATAGCCCTGCTGCGGGAAGCCCTGCTGGGGATAGCCCTGCTGCGGGAAGCCCTGCTGGGGATAGCCTTGCTGCGGGAAGCCCTCCTGAGGATTTACAGGTGACTGAGCGGCATACGGATTGTTGAATCCGCTTGCGCCCTGCTGCTGAGCGTCCTCGGGCTGATCGTAGAAAGACTTTACCTCAGAGGCTGAGCCGCCTGCTGCTGCAAACGGGTTAGTCTCGTCGATATCGAAGCCCTCCGAGAATTCAGCGGGAGCACCGAGAGAAGAAGCAGAATCGAGCGACTCCATCTCGGGAGCAGTCTCCTGCGGAGTGTCGAGATCGTCGTATCCGCTCATAAAATCTTCAACTGCGTTGGGGATAAGGCTTGCTGCTGCGGCAACCTCATCGGGAGAGAGGATGATCTGGCAGCTGCCGTTCTCGGGAGAGGAATTAACGAGCATTTTGAGTGCAGACTCACTGGGCTCGCAGAAGCTGTTGTCTTCAATAGTGATTATGATCAGCTGGCTTGCTGTCTGACCCGAAGTGATAACAGACATTGCCGCTATATCCTCTGCGGGGAGCACCACGGGGCTGCCCTCGCTGAGAGTAATGCTTGAAACACCCGAGAAAATATCTCCTGACTCCGCAACTACAAGAGAGAGGCAGGCATCGGTATCAGCTTCCAGATACGGATATTTCTGCTTCAGCATACCCGCAAAGTATTTCGCAGTCTCATAAAGTGTACTGATTTCCATATAATACGTTTTCCTTTCTGAAAGATCCTTGACTGTTTATGATCGTGAAAATTCCTGTGCTCACTCGGTCTCGACGTGTTTTTCGAGTCTTTTTGCTTTTCTCTCGGCGGCACGCTGTTTATTGGCGGCAACCTCCGAGCTGATGAGCCCGAGCTTCTCCGTAAGGAGGTCGGAGTCATACACACAGGAGAGTGAGATATCGTCCTCTGTGCCGAAGTGAGCGCGTTTTGTCAGGTTATTTATGACTATTTTCTTAAAGCCTTCAAGGTCGCCCAGCTGGCTTGTGATGATCGTATGGTAATCGAGGAAGTCGAATTCGCTTCCAAAAGAGGTATAGAGTCCGTCAGTTGATGTGAACATGGCGATGAGCTTCTGCTTATCGCGGTAGAAGGCGCTGAACATACCCGCCGCATTTGAGTTGCACATAGATGCAGTGACATTTGCGGGAGCAGCTTCGTTATATTCCATAGGCATTACAGCCTTGCCGTCATCGAAGAGGGCTACGAGCGTTCCGTCACCGATCTGCACGCCGAAGGTGAAATTCTTTCCTGCGACTCCGACGATAAGGGTAGTGCCGTAGTATGATTCAGGCGGGATAGCTTCAAATTCTTCTTCGGTGAATTTGCTTTTTTCCTCGTCGGTGACAGGATTATTTTTCAGATGCTCTGCCACAAGATCATTCCAGTCGGATATTATCTGCTTCTGGATATTTTTTATGATCTTCTTGTAATTCTTGGGCATGCTCTCTTCAAAGCCTGCCTTATCGGCATAGAACCTGTCAACAGTGGCGATAGTCGCCTCAACTGCAAATTTCGAGCCGAAATTGCTGCGGAAATGCTTTTTGCTGCCGTGACCGTCTGCTACGACGCAAACAGCATAATCGTCACAGACCTTATAGGCAGAGCTATCCTGACAAACCAGACCTGTTTTTTCATGACTCGCACCCATGACCGAGTGACTGAAACCATTGAACATTTAATTCCGTACCCCTTCCAGTAATAAGTATCGGGTGATAAGGTTGGTTTACCAGCCTGTGTCGAAAGGAACGTCATCTGCTTCCGATTTGCCGACGAGTTCCTGAATCTGCTGACCGAGGAGCTTCTGCTTTGCAGCGAAAACGTCCTCCTCGCCGAGCTCGTGGCTCGTATCATCGGAGAGAGTCATACTCTTACTGCCTATCTGAGACGAGGTAACAGCGATTATCTTTATCATCTGAGCGAGCTGACCGCCCGAATAAGCGTGAACGACGGTGTCAGCCGAGCCTGTGAATTCAGCAAGGATATTGTCATTAGCCTCGCTGCCGATACCGAGGGCAGCCTTGAGACCGAACTTATACCAGCTGTTTGCCTGGAGCTCCTTCAGACCAGCCTTATAGTCGTCCGAGGGATAGCCGTCGGTCATAAGGAAGATAACGGGAGCAAACGAGAGTGAAGGCGAGTTGAGGAAGCCGTTGCGTGACATTCTCGCGTTGAGCTCCTTGAGAGCAGCACCGAGCGAGGTAACACCGCTTGCACGGAGTCTTGCCCACTCGAATTCCTCTATCGGGATAGGGGAGGAATACATCCACTTAACGTCTGTCGAGAAGGTGAGAACAGCTACCTTTACCTCGGTATCAGCCTCGCCGACCTTGCGTATCTCGGGGATAAGCTCCTCCATAACGGTATTGAGCTCACCCATTTTCTTGCCCTTCATACTTCCTGAGGTGTCAATGAGGAAGAAGATAACGAGGCTCTTTCTTGAAACGCCTGTGGCGCTGAGGGGATCATCGTCGAAATCGAGGAGATCGTTAGCTGCGGCAGCATCGTTCATAGCTGCGTTAGCACCCTGCATGGTAATATTATCATTATTCATAAGATACATCCTTTCAGTAAGCTGAAATTAGATTTGGGCTTTGATCTCGCCGAAGTCGATCTCCAGACCCTGCCAAACCGGGAAGCCCTTTCCCGGAGCTATATCGTAAAAAACGCCGTCGGGCATTTTTGCACGCCATTTTCTGTCGGAGCAGTTCTTTATGCCGAGCACGCCGGGCTTGAGCTTGTTCTCGACGAGCTCTCCCGCGACCTTCATAAACTCCTCGGACTCGGGTATCATCTCGCACTCGTAGAACTTGCAGCCGAGGTAAAGGGGCATACGGTAGCTGCGGTTGCTGAATCCGAGCGTAGCGAACTCCATACCGCATTTCGGGCACTTGAAGGTCTTCTCGTTCGGCTGGACGAACATAGAAGCGAAATTAGTTCTGCCGCAGCCGCACATAATGATCTCGGAGCGCAGCCTGATGAAGAGCTGCTGCCACTCGTTCTCGATGATACGCTTTGTCGGGTCTGTGATACCCGTCGTGAACGAGCGGATGAAGGCGTCCTTTATGTAATCGGGATAGATTCTCCAGAACTTGATAACGTTGTCGTGGATACCTCTTACGGGGCGGTTTGAAGCGTCATTGGGGTCATACACGAAGACTGCGTTCTGACCGTAGTGCTTCAGCTCCGAGGACTCGGTGAGGCACACGTCTCTCACGACCTTTTCGCCCTCCATAGGGTCTCCGCGGAAGAGGAGCTTGAAGAGCACGACCGCAAGCGAATACTTATCGGTCTGAACATTAGGCTGAGCGATTCCTCTTACGACCTCGGGAGCCATATATCCGGGCTTGCCGCCGATGCCGAAGTTGCTGCCGTCGGGGGCGATATTATCGCAGTCGCAGACGAGAATCGCGCCTGTATTGACGTTGATGAAGAAGCCTCCGTCGTTAAGGTCCTGATAGCTTTTTCCTGCTCTGTGGAGGAGGCGGAAGGAGTTGACGATATTGATAACGGCTGTTATCATAGCCGTAAGGCTGCTGAACTTTACGTCCCTCTTCACGGCACGACCCGTGAGCGGGTCTACCTCGAGCTTGTATGTATTGAGGATATCAACGAACGAATCGAAGCCGTCGGGCTTGAGGTCCATGATATATCCGAACGTACCGTCCTCGGCTTCCTTAGTGAGGTACTTGGGCCAGAGGAACTTATTGTCGGGAGGACCGTCCGCGATATTGCTGCGAAGGTTCCTGAGGAACTCCTTGGGCTTTTTCATCTTGTCTATATCGTACCATTTCAGCGCCCATTTCTGACCGTTGAAGCGCACAAGGTAAACAGTACCCTGTCCGCCGCTGCCGATAACACTTAAAACCTGAGCTTTTCCGCCGAATTCGAGTTCGACTTCCTGACCAATTTCAAGTTCTGTCATATCATTTCATCCTTTCCGTGTGTGGTATATGATGTCATAGTATCAATCCTCATCGTCTGCGATACCTGCTGAAGAAACTATTCTGAAATTGATTCGGTTAGACAGGCAGAATTTATGGACGTAGGAATTTTCAAAGCAATGGATAGTGAGGTTGGGACAGTATGAAAAAGCGTTTGTATCGATGAACTTAACGCTGTCGGGCAGGTAGAGCTTCCTGAGCTTTTCGCAGCCCGAGAAAGCCTCCGCACCGATACTGCTTACCGTATCGGGGATGTCAACGGTCTCGAGGCTGGTGCAGAAGGAGAACGTGCTGTCCTCTATTTCGAGGATACCCGAGGGTATCTTTATCATAGCGAGCTTTGCACACTGGCAGAACGCGCCCTGCTTTATTACTCTGAGCGAGCTCGGAAGGTCGAGACCTCTCAGGCGCTTGCACGATGAGAAGGCGTATTCGCCAATCGCAAGCAGCGTAGAGGGAAGAATGACGGTCCTGAGCGAGCCGTAGCCGTCGAAGCAGAAGCTCTCGAGCTTGGTATAGCCCTCGGCTATTTCGATATTGCTTCTGAGGCGGTATCTTATGGCGTCTATCGGACGGAATATCTTGCTGTCGATGGTCAGACGCGAGGTCTTCTTCTCGGGCTCGGGCTCAGCGTCGTCCTCGGGGAGCAGCCTCATCGGAGACACATACGACCAGCCTATCAGGTAGGTGAAGCAGGCGAGCACGAATTCAGCCGCATTTTCGGCAAGGAACACATCGCCGAGCATAAAGCTCTTAGCCTTCATTATAGCTATTTCCCTGTTGTCGTCCTCGAGGAGCATCTTGAACACGCCCAGAAGGTACATATTCTGGAGCAGCCGACGTTCCTTGTCGTGGTCGGGGACGTGGTCATAGAGCAGACCGATGAATCTGTTTTTATCCATTACTGCTCGCGGGCCCTCTTCTACGACAATGGCTCTGAGCTCGCGCTGGAACTCGATAGTGTTTTCAAATCCCTCGATAGTCTGCGGAACAGGAGCTCCGCACGTCGGGCAGGCGACATATTTGGGTTTGAGTTCGGTACCGCATTTTTCGCACTGCATAGTTTTCCTCCCGTCATCAGCGCTCGGCGTAGTGTGGGGCGGCATAAAAAGCAGTCACGAGCCGAGCTGGATTTATTGATTAGTCTTAGATAAACACATTAATTATACTATAATATTATATCACTTATTCGGTTTGATGTCAATGTCATAAACGCCGAACTTAGGGCGGTGTTTTGAGTGTATTGCACAAAAACCAAGGCTCGGCGCCCGTCAATCTGTTGCAGAATGATTCAGAAAAGTTAACGGACTTAACAGTTGGGATAAGAGCTGCCGTATTTATTCGGCAGTTTTTCCGAGTGCTTTATTAATGCTCTCGACCAGCGAGCTTATCTTTGCCGCTGACTGATTTATAGCTTCCGAGCTCTCCGTTGTAACGCTGACGTTGTCGTCAAGAGCGCTGAAGGCTTCGATAGTGGTATTAAGGATACCGATGAGCTGGTCAACGCTGTCCGAGTCCATAGTCGGGTTATCCGAGCAGAAGGTAACGACGTTCCGGAGCAGGTCCTTAACGGTCGCTGCGCGCTCCTTGGTAGCGGAGGTCGATTCGTCGATCATACCTGTGCTGCTGGTGATATTGTCGATATCCGCCTTGAGCTTCTCGGAAAGCTCGAGACATTCCGCTGTGATAGCCTTGAACTCCTCGCTGCTTCCGTCCGTGCTGACCGAGGGAGCGGAGCCCATCGCAGCCTTCGCGTGAACGATGCAGTTCTCTGGCAGATTCAGTCCGCGGGCAATAGCAACAGCCATCTCCTTGCACGAATTGAAGCCGCACGCGTGGCAGTTGTACTCCTTGTCCTCCTGAGTCACCTTGCCGAGCTTCTTGTATACCTCATCGAGCTGCTGCTGCGACGGAAGAGGCGAGGGGACTGCGGGTTTGTAGTTGCGGACGAAATCGGACGGGCGGAGCTCCTCGTCGAAGCGCTTGAAGAGCTTGTCTTCACCTCTGCCCATAAATCCCGACTTGCGGCGGTTTTTGGCTTCGTTCTCGACCTTTCTCATCACGTCCATAACGTCGAAGAGGGTCTGGTCCGTCTTGGCAGCGGGACCAACATTGCAGCCGAATTCACACGAGAGCACGTCGAACACCTGCGGGTGCTTGCCCTCAGGCATTTTTGCGTACATATTGAGCTCTCCGTACACCTTGCGTGCACCCTCGGAGGTCGAGATATTGATATCGGGGTTGTGGAGCCAGAGGTTGTCTCTGAGACCGCCGGGACGCGAATACACGCTTCCTACCTGTCCCTGCTGGTCGTCAAACCTGTACTCGTAGCCCTCGTTCGTATCGACAGGTATGCTGATACCGTTTCTCTCGAAGTAGTCCATCAGCTTGTCAACGGTGAGGTTGTAGTCAATGAGCTCGGTGTCCATAAATTCGAGCTTCTTGGCGATACAGGTCGAGAGGAAGGCAATGTGGTTATTGCGGCGGAGGTACTTCTTTATGAAGATAGCCGAGCAGCAGGCGGGACTGTGTATAGGCGAGAGATTCTGCAGCATCTGAGGCTGGTAGGTCTCGATATACTTTACGATAGCCGAGCACTGCTGAGTGACGATATTTCCGAATGTTCCCTGCTCAATGGATCTCAGGTGAGCCCATGTGCAGATGTCGGCACCGAATGAGCCGTCGTAAATGGTACAGCCCTGACCTCTGAACCAGTCGAGCACGCCCTTCCACTTAGTGGGCAGAGCAGCCTTGACAGCGGGAGAGACAACGATAATGAGCTTTTCCTTGATAAGGAAGGACATACACTCCTCGGTGTCGTCGATATAATCTCTTGCTCCGCGTGCGCAGGAACGCACACATTCGCCGCAGGCGATACACTTATCGGGATTCACCGATACGATGAGCTTGCCGTTGTCCAGCTTCTTTACCGTATTTGCCTCGGGTGCGGGACAATTCCTCACGCATGAGTTGCAGCCTGTACATTTTTCCGGCTTAACAATAATTAATTCATTCATTGCGGGATACTCCTTGTATATTTGAGTAATGGATCATATGATATTACTTTTTCTTCAGCGAATCCGCCTGCTTGGAAAGGGCGGCGAGGTCTATCTTTCCGCCTTTTTTGCTGTCGCTGCTGACGGCGGGCTTTGTCTCCTCGGCGGTCGGAGCCTCGCTGTCCTGATGTTTCCCCTTATTGCCGTTTATCGACTCAGCCATCTGCCTGAGCTTATCGAGCTCGTTTTTACGCTTCTGAGCGTCCTCGGCGTCAAGCTTTGAAGTCCTGTCGGGGCGCTCGGGATATTCGGGAGCAGCTGTTTCGGGCTCTGCGGCCGCGATATCTCCGCCCTCGCTGAGCTTATCCTCTGTATTTTTGAGTATCTCCTCACATTCGGAGAGGCTTCCGACGCTGTTCTGCTGAAATTCATCTATGACGTTTTTGAAGCTGCTGAGCTGCTCGCTGAGAGCGTTCACCTTCGCGAGGAGCGACGAGCGCATATCGCCGTAGGAGCTTCCTATGCCCGCCGCCGAATTCTTGGCGTCGGCGATTATCTCGGCTGCCTTGCACTCGGCTTCGTATATTATCACGGCTCCCTCGTCGTTGGCATAGGCGATGGACTTCTCAGCCGCCTCGGCAGCTGATTTTTCGAGCGCCTCCGCCTTTTCCTTCGCGGAGCTCTCGAGCATATCGGCTGATTTCTTCGCTTCGATGAAGACGGCGCTCAATGCCAGCGCCTCGTCCTCGGACTTTGACGCTGTAAGCTGAGTATTAGCGTCTCTCAGCTTTGAGCTGACCTCCTCCAGCGAGGAATTCAACTTTTTTATCTCTTCCTCGTATTTCCTGTTGCTTTCCTCAGACGCCTTCAGCTTAGCTGAGAGTGTTTCGTTCTCGGTCTGAGCCTCGGTGAGCTTTGCCCTCCCGTCGGCGAGGACAGTTTCTATGCTTTCCTTTATGTCTTTGCCGTTTTCGCTGCTTTCGAGCAGGAGCTTTGTTTCACGCAGTTCATTTTTCAGACCGAAGACCTCTTGACTCAGAGCCTCGAGCCTGCGGATAACGTCGGCTTTATCGTAACCACCGTATGTAACTGTCTTAATAAAGCGGGATTCAGCCATATTCAAAGATCCTCCTTTGTTGTGTCAGCGTTAGCGGAGCCGCCCGAACAGCGGCGGGACCTCCGCCCGACATTTTTCGCTATAACATACACTATTCATTATACTACATCGGAAAAGTAAAGTCAATATATTCTCAACAAAAATATGACGAATTTTAAGCAATTACTGCCAATTAAATAAAGCAAACAGATTAATTATTTATGCATATCCGAGAATGTTTAAGCAGCCGTGCGATTTTTGTGCAATCTTCCATATAAAATAGTATAGGAACACTTCCGCAAAAAAATCAGCCGCCTTATGCACGATAAGGCGGCTGACTGTTATCCTGTTACATATTTACAACGGTATTTACCATATTACCGCCGTTCATCTTGGCACTTCTCATCGTAGTATCAAGCTTTACAAGAAGCGAGTTTACGTTGAGGCAGTCGCCGGGGAGGTAGTGGTAAGCAGCACCCGAAGCTGTGAGCTGTACCGTGAGGTTGAGAACGGTGAAGGGGCTTGTCAGAACAGAGTGTATCTTCTGTACGAAAGCCATAGACTGGCTCTCGGAGTACTCCTTGTTGAAGACGAAGCAGAACTCGTTGCCTGTGATATTGTATACCTCGGCAACGTCGCCGAACTCCTCCTTGAGTCTGTCTGCAATAGCAGCGAGGTACTCATCGCCGAACTCATAGCCGTAGGTATCGTTTATCATACGGAAGTTGTCCATATCGAATACTGCGATATTGAAGCGGTCGGATTCGAGGCGTCCGCTGATATCGTTATCGAGCGCATAGCGGTTCTTCATACCTGTAAGGAGGTTTGTAAGAGCGAGGTCGGAGGCCTTCTGTCTTGTGGACTTGAGCTTTGCACCGACTTCCTGAAGGTTTCTCTCACGCTCCTCAAGCTCTGCGTTGACTCTCTTGGCTCTGCGCGAGATAAGGAAGATAGCGAGCTCACCGAGGATAAGGATGGTCAGCATTATCATCTCTGTTGCGATGAATATCTTTGCCGACTTTGCCTGTCTGCGGGCTGTATCTGAGGCGTTGATGCTTATAGAAGCGACAAGCATCTCGGACGCGGTGGTTTTCAGGGGGTTGATGTCCTGCGTGTAAACGTCAGCAAGGGTAACGCCGTCGCCAAGACCCTCCTGACTTCCCATCTGGTCGAAGACCGTATTGAGACGCTTGCGGTAAGCCTCGATGAATACTCGTGCGTGGCGGAAACGCTTCATAGTAGCGTCGCTGAGTCCTTCGTAGTTCTCAAACGTGTTGAGCTTTTCCTCGATGGAATCGAAGGAAGTGTCGATGCTTGCGATAACGCCTTTCTGAGCCTGCTCATTGCCGATACCCGCAACGACCTGAAGAACTCGCTGGTTTATGCTCTGCAATTCGCCGTTAACAGAGTTGATGGTATTCATTGTTGTTGAAGTGTTCCTACCTATTGTTGAGATGCTGTTGAAGAGGTAGAAAACGAGGAACATATTTGCTGCGGTTACGATCGCGAGCAGTATAGCAGCGAAGGTATACGCAGTAGTAGAACGATTATTAGATCTTGCCATTATTCACACCTCCGTCAAGCTTTCTCGGGATACAGCAGGAGCTGGATATCGTCGTCGTTGATATTCTTTGCTGAGATCCAGGTAACGCCCGTATCGAGGTTACCTGTAACGCTTTCGCCGTTTGAAGACTGTATAGCGTATCTTACACCGATATAGCCCATATTGTAGGGGTTCTGGATAATAGTTCCGTCAAGGATACCTGTTCTTATGTACTTGAGCTCCTCCTCGTCGGAGTTAAAGCCTACGACAGTGATGGTATCGGAGAGGTCGGACTCCTCGACAGCCTGACATACACCAAGTGTTGTGTTGGTATTGGTCGCATAGAAGACCTTGATGTCGCTGTTGTTTTCGAGAATCTTCTTTGCTTCCTCGTAAGCGGCTTCCTTGGTAGCACAGCGCTGACCGTCTATGAAGAAGCTTGCTATCATAGCCTGCTGCTCCTCGGCTGTCATAGCCTTTGCGCCGCTTCCTGAATCGCCTGTACCTGCGGAAGCACCGCCCTGTGCAGCGCCCTGAGCAGCACCGCCCTGAGCGGCAGCAGCACCCTGTGCGGGAGCACTCTCTGCGGGAACACCGCTGCCCGAGGCCTCGTTAGCAGCGGCAGCCTGAGCCTTCATCTTAGCGATGTACTGACCGAGTGAAGCTGAGAAAGTAGCCTTGAAGCCTGTGATACGGAGATCGGCGGTTGAAGCGGTATGTCCGATTATAGCGACCTTGCCGACATATGCTCCGCTCTCGTTGGCAGTCGAGAACATAACGCGTGCGGCATTTCTTGCAGCAACGGCACCGCCGTCGAAGTCCTGTGAGCCGACGAACGATACATTGCCGTCGTAGTTAGCCTTAGAGTTGATGTAAACGATCTTTATGCCCTTATCGTTAGCTTTTTCAAGAGTCTCATTGAGCTCTGTCGTGTCGTTCGGGGCAATAACTATCGCCTTTGCGTTCTTGTTGATAGCATCATTGATATCCTCGATCTGACTTGCGAAGTCGTTATCGCCTTCAGCGCAGTAGTAGAGCAGCTCGTAGCCCATTTCGTCGCAGCAGTCCACGGCACCCTTCTTGACCTCGTCCCAGAATGAGACCTTTTCGTTCTTACAGATAACAGCGATCTTTCCGCCCGTATCCTGCGGCTTGCCGCAAGCGGTGGCAGAAGCAAGCATTGTCAGCGACACAGCACAGAGGGCTATTTTCCTGAGAACGCCTTTCCTTTTCATTTTGTTCATTAAAATGAACCTCCTTATAACGAATAGTTTCCCGCGCCGCGAGGGCTAAGCGTCGGGAATTAACACTTGACGGAGCTGCACGGGCTTTCCGAGCCCTTACAATCCGCAAAGATGTTTTGCTCATCCCCACATAATTTCCGACAATGAGCTTTATACATATTATTTTATCATATTTGAAAGAAAAATACAATAAATAAATCTGAATATTTCATTTACATTTTTGCTGATTTTTTCACTTAAAAACTGTTGATTTGGAAAATTTTTAAGTTTTGGCATATTAACATTTTTTTGCGGAAGCAACAATTTTAATCATTAAATCGGATTCTGCTTCAAGGAAAAGCCAATACTCCGCCGATTTCGCGCCGTGAATGAATAAAGCGGAAAAATCTTACCGCGCCTGTTGCATTTTTTACAAAACTGTGCTATAAGCGCGGTGTCCGCGCCGCCGATTTCGCGCCGTAAATACACAAAGCGTAAAAAACTTACCGCGCCTGTTGCTTTTTTTACAAAACTGTGCTATAATATGTTCACAGTAACAGATATTATTTGGGCAAAACGCGGACGGACGAGCCGCCTGCAGCATTTGCCGACTCAGAGGCGGGAGGTGGTAATAATGGGCGCTATCCTGAAATACAGCGAATATTCCTACAGGATAACAAGTGAACCCGAGCCTAACAGGGATATCAAAATGTTCAAATACAATGGTGTCAGACTTGATCTCAACGGGAAAAAAGATACAGTCAGGATGCTGTTTGTCAGAAAGCCTGTCAAGGAGGATGAGATCGCGAAATACGGCAGCTTTGAGAAGATAGGCAAGCTCCCTGAGGACTTTTCTGACGATAAGTTCCACAAGAAGTACCACATCGACCCTTCGTCGAACAGCAGCTATTACCTGTACGCGGCTGTAAAGGGAGAGCCCGAGAGCGCGGTGACGGCAGGCAGTGCCGACCGCAGGAAGCTCATTATCATCGCTGCGGCTGCGGCATTGCTCGTTCTGCTGATCATCATCGCTGTATTTGCTGTGGCTGGCATCGTATCGAAGCATAAATCAAAATCCTCAGCGGTGACGGTGCCGAAGGAGTCGATAGGCGACCTCAACGGCGACGGTTCGGTCAACTCGATGGACGCGTCCCTGATACTTTCCAACTACAACAAGCTCTCAACGGGCGGCGATATCCCCGAGGAGGAGCTGCTTCTCGGAGACGTGAACAACGACGGAAAAGCCGACGCCCTTGATGCTTCTATGGTGCTGGGATATTATTCCTACATCTCGACTATGGATTATATACCTCTCACGGAATATCTCGACAACTACTACCGCAGTGAATAGCCTCGGAAATACGGCGGTCTGCCGGTGGAAAAAAGAATGATTCGCCCTGCTCGGTGAGCGGGGCGAAATATTTTTCTGCCCGAAATTCTGTTGACCCGAAAAATTTTTTATGTTTTAAAGACTTTTTAAACTATGGTGTGATATGATTATATCAACGAGAAATCCATAAGGAGACTGACTATGTTCTTTAAAATGCTGAAGAGCGACCTTAAACGTAAGAAAGGTCTGAACGTGATACTGTTCGTATTTATCTGCGTCGCGTCGATACTTGTATTTGCGGGCTCAGTGCAGATATTCTCCAACATCACCCGCGAACGGACGGCGGAAAGGCTGTGCCGCAGCTCCGACACCATATTCTGGACGCTGAGGAACAAGGGCGACAGCGAGGAGATACGCAAAAAAGCCGTGGATATCATCGACAATAACGAAAATGTCAGCGAGTGGAGCACGTCGGTGATGACACTTGTAGACATTGATAATCTCGACTTCCCCGACTACGACGAGAGCGAAAGCCCCTACCTTTTCAAGAGCAAGCTCCAGTGCTTCGTACCTCTCCCGCGCGAGCACGACCTTGTCTATGACATTAATGACGAGCCGTTCTTCGTTCCCAACGGCTGTATTGCCGTACCGATAGAAATATCGAACGAGACAGGCGTACAAAAGGGCGATGTCATCAGATTTACCACTGATACGGGCTATACCTACGAGCTTGAGGTCTGCACCGTATTCAAGGACAATATCGCCAACGGTCTGCGGAGGTTCATTGTCTCTGACGAGGACTGCGATCTGCTCTCCGAGGGCTTTGTCAGAAAGTTCACCTCATACAGCGTGTGTCTGAAGGACAACTCCTTCACGAAGGTAGAAGCGATTGAGAATGAGCTTGATGAAAAAGGTGTCCCGCTGATGACCGTAGCCTACAGGGGCAGCATTGACGACGACCTCGTTATGATGGAGATAATCTCGGTATTCATCATACTGATAAGCGTATTTCTTATCGCGATAATCTTTATGACGATACGCTTCACGATGATAGCCGACCTCAAGAGCGAGGAAAAGGAGATAGGAATGATGAAGGCTCTGGGAATAGAGTCGTTCAGCTTCCGATGGATTTTTGCGGCGAAATACATAGCCTTCGCGATAGTCGGCGGTATCATCGGCATTGCCGCGGGACTTCCGCTGGCAGCTATGCTGGTGAATATGTTCGGTCCCGACGCCATACTCCCCGAGCGGTATATTATGGTGCTGATAGGCATAGCGTCGGTAGCGGTGATGATATTCGTGATGATAGCCTTCTCACTCCTTGTAATGCGCAGGATTAAGAAGATATCCATTATCGACGCCATTCACGGCGAGAACCGCGGCGAGCGCTTCAGGAAGAGCTTCCCGCTGTTCCTGCACAAAAGGAAGCATATGCCCGTGCCGCTTTTCCTTGCACTGACGGATATCCTCGGGCGCTTCAAGCGCTACATCTTCCTCATCATAGCCTACTCGCTCGGAGCGGCGATACTCCTGCTGGTATTCAACGTAAGAAACAGTATTATAAATCCGCACTATACGCGTTTCTGGCTCTATCACGACTACGATTTCAATATAACCTACTCTGATGACGAATATGACAGCATAAGAAAGGAAATACAGAAGACAGGCAAGAACTTCTATGAGGTCGAAAATGAGAGATTTGCCGCGGCAGGCATACCCGCCCATTTCGACTTTATGTACGACGGCAGCGGATATGTAGACCTCGACGACGGTGAGAGCCGCTATTTCAGTATTCTCTGGAGGGAGGGCGAGCCTGAGAAGTTTACCTACCGCAGAGGCGGCACAGCGCCGAAGCTGGCGAACGAAGCCGCTATGAGCGCATATACCGCGAAGAAGATAGGCGTGAAAACGGGCGACGTGATAAAGGTGCGGATAAACGAGAACAACGCCGACCACACGGGGCGCGTCCTTGTCGAGAGGGAGATAGTGATAACCGCTCTGTTTGACCTTATGGAGATGAATTCGCCTGCGATCATAATGGGTGACGAGTTCGGGGGAGCATACAAATACGGCTATCGCTGCACGGGATATACCATCGACGCTCCCGAGAGCGAAAAGCCTGCCGTAGTAAAGCAGCTGAGGGAGTTCATCGACGGCAGGGTGTACAGCGGCTATGAAGCCATACGCCGCGACGTCGGCGACTTCGACAGGCTGTTCCTGCTGCTCGAATACGGCGTCGGCGGAGCTGTACTGCTTGTGATGATGCTGATAACCTACCTTTATATGAGCATATTCGTCGCCGAGGAGGTGCCCGAGACGGCTCTGCTGAAGAGCATGGGCTTCCGTGACATCACGATAAAGGCGGAGTATATGATAAGGATAGCGCTGCTCCTGCTGATATCGCTGATACTCGGCGAGACGTACATATGGACGCTCGGCAATATGCTGTTCGAGGGCTTTATGAAGCAGTACGAGGTCACGGGAATGGGCTTCGAGTTTGAATTTCCCGTGAACTTCATAGTGCTGCCGCTCATTATGCTTGCCTGTCTGCTCCTGACGGCGGTATTCACGCTCAGGGGCGTCAAACACATCGGTATATGGAAGATATCCGAGGAATAAACGGAGGAACACAGATGAATACAGTCTTATCGGTCAAGGACCTTTGCAAAACATACATCGTAAGGAAAAACAGCAACAACGTTCTGAGGAATATCAGCTTCGAGCTCGGGGAGGGCGAATTCGTCACAGTAATGGGGCCGAGCGGAAGCGGCAAATCCACGCTTCTGTACACTGTCAGCGGTATGGACGCGATGACCTCGGGAACAGTCGATTTCAGCGGCAGGGACCTCGGCTCGCTCAGCAAGAAGGAGCTCTCGAAGCTCCGCCTGACGGAGATGGGCTTCATCTTCCAGCAGATGTATATGATGAAGAAGCTCTGCATATTCGATAACATCGTGCTGCCCGCGTATCAGTCGGGAATGGCGCACGACGAGGCAAACAAGCGCGCGGAGGCTCTTATGCGCAGGCTCGGCATAATCGAGACAGCCGAGCACGAGGTCAACGAGGTCTCGGGCGGACAGCTCCAGCGTGCCTGCCTGTGCAGAGCGCTCATAAATCAGCCGAAGGTCATCTTCGCCGACGAGCCCACGGGAGCTCTCAACTCCAAAGCCGCGGCAGACGTTATGCGCGAGCTTATCAACGCCAACCGCGACGGCACTACCGTAATGATGGTGACGCACAGCGTGAGGGTCGCGGCTATGAGCGACAAGGTTCTGTACCTTATGGACGGCGATATACAGGGTGGGATAGAGCTCGGCAAGCTGGGAGACGAGAGCACTCTCCCCGAGCGTGAGCGCCGCCTGAGCAGCTGGCTTATGGAGCGCGGCTGGTAAGGAGCGGACTATGAACAGGAAAAAGACTACACTGATACTCGCGGCGGCGCTTGCGCTCACTTCTGCTGCGAGCGGCTGCGGAAGAACGGGCTACGAGGACTTCGTTTTCCCCAATCAGGAGAAGAGCACGCTTGCTCCCGTTGACAGCATATACAGGGACAACAGCGGCGACGACCTCACACCCGTGAAGGAGAAAACGAACAAGACCGTGCGCAGCTCCGACGGGCTGTGCGTGATAGAGTGCAAGGACAGCTACTACGATGTGACGCTCGACTATGAGAAGGGCAGTCCCTACGCTGTCGGAGCCGCATATGCCGAGGCGGTAAAGCTTGCCTGTCCCGACTATGAGGAATTCTGCGAGGGCTACATCTTCGAGAACATCAAAGCCGCCTTCAACGACCTCAACGACGATTATACGGGCATCGAGAACAGGACTGAGAAGTTCCGCGCGGCGCTCGACAAGGACTACAGGGACGAGCTCGACGGCTTCGCGGATAAGATAAGCGGCGACAGCACAGGCATACACGAGGACGGCATACTCTCGAAGGAGGAAGCCGCGCTCGCACAGCTTGTCCCCGATGTACTGCGCGGGACGGCGTGCAGCGCCATATCCGCAGACGGGAATGTGACCTCCACGGGCGAGCGCCTGACCTGCCGTGTGCTCGAATGGCAGCTCGGCAGCGAGAATCAGCTCTGTGATTCACACACGCTCCTGCACATAAGAAACGGTGACAAGAGCTTCATTTCGCTGTCGTATCTCGGCTCGATGACCATACTCACCGCCGTGAACGACGACGGCGTTATGCTCGGAGAGCTTGACGTGGGCAGCCTGAATATGGTAGAATATAGCTGTGAGAACAAGGTGAGCTACACCTACGGTATGAGGTACGCGCTTGAGAACTGCACTACCGCACGCGAGGCTGCGGAATATCTCGTCAGCAATGCGGCGAGCTATCCCTACTGCGTGAACGTGCTCGCCACGGACAAAAACGACGCCTTTGTAGCGGAGCTCTCGGTGACGGCAGAGGACGGTGTCCCGCTGATACGTGACAGCTCCACGCCGCTTACGGACGGGCTGAAATGGGACAGTCCCGACTACATCTGCGCGGTGAATTCCTTTGCGGCTGACGGCAATGCCGACGGTATTACCGAGAATACGAACAACCTCATCAGGTGGAACAGGTACAACGACCTCTTCTGCGGCGAGGGCGACCTTTCGCCCGCACGTATGAGGCAGCTCCTCACGTGTGAGAAAACGGACAACGACCTCGTCCGCATACGCAGCGGCGGGCTCGTGCATATGGCGGTCGCGGACTATTCGGCCTGCACGCTCTGTGCTGTCCTCACGGACAGCGGCGGCGTTGACGACGAGCAGGTGTTCATCGACCTCGGCAGCTGGAAAAGGAACTGAGCACATCACTATATTTTGGAGAGATATATGACCGACATTCTTATCATAGAGGACGACTCCGAGCTGGGTCGGCTCGTAAGTGATTTTCTGAGAAAAGAGGGCTTCTCGGTGCAGCTTTGCAGCTCTGCCGAGGAAGCCCTTGTGCTGCTTAAGGGCGAGGCATACCGCCTTGTGCTGCTCGACGTGATGCTGCCTGCGATGAACGGCTACGAGACGTGCTCGGAGATACGGAAAAAGCAGGATATCCCCGTTCTGATGATGAGCGCCCAGACCGACGAGGACAGCAAGCTACTCGGCTATGAGACGGGCGCGGACGACTACATCGACAAGCCCTTCTCGGTGAAGGTGCTGACGGCTAAGGTGCGTGCACTGATGAAGCGTAAGGCTCCGAGCGAGGCGGGCAAGGTAGTGAGTAGTTGCGGCTTATCGCTGGATACGGCTTCGCGGCGCGTGACTCTCGGCGGCAGGGAGCTCCGCCTCAACGCCAAGGAGTTCGAGCTGCTGCAATACCTGATGGAGCACGAGGGCGAGGCTGTCGGCAAGGAGGAGCTCTTCAACGCCGTGTGGGGGGCTGACTGCTTCACCGAGCCGGGCACGGTGAGCGTGCATATCCGCTGGCTCCGCGAGAAGATAGAGCAGGACCCGAACTCGCCGAAGCTGATACAGACGGTTTGGAAGGTCGGCTACAGATTCGGTGACGTAAGATGAAGAAAATGATACGGATGATAGCCGCGGCGGCGGTGCTGTTCGCCGCGGTGATACTGGGCTTCAACATCGTGTTTGAAAGGCTGCACGAGCAGCAGCTCAGCGACAGGAATGTCGTGGTTAACAGGATAAACAGCAGTATCAGCACAGCTTATGCTGAGGGCAGCTCTCCCGATGAGTTCATCGCCGACAGCTCTGCGCAGTGGAGCGCAGACTTCGGGGAAAGAGCACCCGAGTCGGTCACCTTTATACCGCTCACGGGCAGCAGCGGCTCCGTTTTCTTCACGGACGCCGACGAGAGGAGCGCTGTATGCGGACTCTACGGCGCGGACGACACTCTCGCGGGACTTGTGGAATACCGTTTCGCAGACACCTCATTCGCTGCGGTAAGGCTCTGCGTGAATATCGCGCTTATCCTCGGATTCGTCTTAGCTGCGGTATTCATCGCGGGCACCTACATCAAAATAATAATGCCGTTCAGACGGCTGTCGGAGTACCCCGAAAGGCTCGCACGCCTGCGCGACATACAGAAGCTCCCCGAGAGCAAAAGCCGCTTCTTCGGCAAGTACGTATGGGGAATGAATATGCTCACGGACGTCCTTGCTGCGAACAGCAGGCGGATACACGCCCTTGAAGGCGAGCACCAGCGCCTCGTGACCTCTATCGCGCACGGCGTAAAGACTCCCGTGGCGAATATAAGGCTCTACACGGACGCGGTGCGGACGGGGCTCTACACCGACGCGGGCGCAAACGCCGACATCGCCGATAAGATAGACAAAAACGCCGAGAAGATACAGTCGCTCGCGGAGGAGCTTATGTCCGCAGCGAACGCCTCGTTCGACGGCTGCGACATTGAGATGAAGCCCTTCTGCCTGAGCGAGCTTGCGGACCTCGTCCGCAGTGAATACACGGACAGGATGAAGCTCCTGCACATATCGTTCACGGTGGAGTGCAAGGGCTCGCCCGTGCTCGAGAGCGACATATACGCGCTGTACCGAGCGGTGAATCAGCTGCTGGAGAATGCGCTGAAATACGGCGACGGCACGGGCATAAGCGTGCAGATGATGAAGCAGGACGACGGCTTCTCGATATCGGTGCGCAGCAGGGGAGAGCTCCTGCCCGCAAATGAGCTGCCGTACGTGTTCAGGAGCTACTGGCGCGGCTCGAACGCCGCCGACAAGAGCGGAAGCGGCATAGGACTGTATGTCGTCCACGAGACAGCAAGAGCGCTCGGAGGCAGCGCACACGTGCGGCGTATAGAGGAGAGCTCGGAGATGGAATTCGTCATTTTCCTCGAAGCTTAGCCGCTCGGATAAAGGTGAAGCAGGTCGCTGTGCCGTTGTTATATGGCACAGCGACCTTTTTTCGGCGGTGCGTGGAAGAATGAATTGACAAACTGCAAAAAGATGGTATAATTGAGATGTATGAAAACTAAGGAGGAATGAATATGCCGCCGCCGAACGGAAGGCTCGGACCCGGATACCTCACCGACGAGGAAAAGAAGAACAAGCCGAAAGTGACAAAAGCGCTTATCAAGCGCATATTCTCATATCTTAAGCCGTACAGGCTTCAGCTCGTGTTCGTGCTCGCCGCGATACTGTGCTCCGCTGTGCTGACCCTGCTTCCGTCCGTACTTACGGGCAGGATAATCGACGACGGACTCATCGCGCAGAATATGAAGGCGCTGGTATTCTACATACTGCTCTCGTTCGGAGTAACGCTCCTTGCGAACCTCATCGGCATACTTGAGAGCTACCTGAATACGTGGATAGCCCAGCACATCACGTTCGATATGCGCAACTCGATGTACTCGCATTTACAGAAGATGTCTATGCGCTTCTTCACGACGAACAATCAGGGCGACATCATCACGCGTATGACGAGCGACATCTCGGGCGTACAGCAGATAATCACGAGCACGCTCACGAGCATAATCTCGAACGCGGTCACGCTGACGGTTGCGCTGGTGCTTATGTTCAGCGAGAACTGGAAGCTCGCGCTCGTTGGAATAGCGGTAGTACCGCTGTTCGTTATCCCGACGAGGAGCGCGGGCAAGCGCCGCTGGTCGATAACGAAGGATTCGCAGGCGTGCAGCGACGAGATAAACGGCATACTCAACGAGACGCTCTCCGTCAGCGGACAGCTCCTCGTGAAGCAGTTCGGTATGGAGCAGCGCGAGTACGACCACTACGAGACGGTCAACCGAAAGATGATAGGTCTGAACATCAAGGAGAGCATGGCGGGCAGATGGTTCCGTATGGCGCTCGGAACGTTCACTAACATCGGACCTATGCTGATATATCTCGTCGGCGGCATCATAATGATGCGCTTTGACAAGAGCATAACCGTCGGACAGATAAGCGTTCTCGTGGCACTGCTCGGCAAGATGTATATGCCCGTGAATCAGCTTCTGAACATACAGGTGGACTGGATACGCTCGATGGCGATGTTCACGCGGATATTCGAGTATTACGATATGAAGCCCGAGATAGAGAACGCACCAGACGCGATACGCCCGAGCTCAGCCGAGGGCGAGGTGGAGTTTCGCAATGTGCGCTTCCACTACGACCCCGAGCGTGAGATACTGCACGATATCAGCTTCACGCTCAGCAAGGGCAAGTGTATTGCTATCGTCGGACCCTCGGGCTCGGGCAAGAGCACGCTCATCAATCTTATCCCGCGCCTTTACGACGTAATTGACGGAAGCGTGCTCTTCGACGGCACTGACGTCCGCGCCCTCGACCTCAATTTCCTGCGCGAGAATATCGGTATCGTCAGTCAGGAGACCTACCTCTTCAACGGCACGATACGCGAGAATCTGCTCTATGCAAAGCCCGACGCCACGGAGGAGGAGCTTATCGAAGCCTGCAAGCGCGCCAACATCTACGACTTCATCGAGAAGCAGGAAACGGGGCTTGACACCGTGGTCGGAAACCGCGGCTTGAAGCTCTCGGGCGGCGAGAAGCAGCGCATTTCGATAGCGCGTATACTGCTGAAGGACCCCGCGCTGATGATATTCGACGAGGCTACCTCCGCCCTCGATTCGATATCCGAGCAGAAGATACAGGACGCGATAGAGCCGCTCATAGCCACCCGCACGAGCATACTCATCGCGCACCGCCTTTCGACGATACTTGCCGCGGACGAGATACTCGTCATCAAGGACGGCGAGATAGCGGAGCGCGGCACACATCAGGAGCTCGTCGGAGCAGGCGGAGTATACACGCAGCTCTACGAGACGCAGTTCAGCAAGGCAACAGAGCACATACAGCCCGAATTCAGCTACTCCGAGGGCGAGAGCTGATATACACCGCAAAAAAAGCCGTTACCCATAACTGTGGTACTCACACAGAAGTAATATGAGAGCTTATTGAGGGAAACCCTTTTGAAAAAGGGTTCTCCCTCAATGCTCACGGTCCTTAACGAAGAAAACATACATAAACCGAATAGGACAACAATCCCGATACAGTAAGTGTCGGGATTTTTCTTTGTCAGTATAATAAATGAACTGATGTGTAAAGATGACAAAACTGTAAGATTCAGATAATGCCATTGTCATATAAACGTGCTATAATAGAATCAAAAGAACAGGAGGTATCATTATGGAACTGTTAAAAGTTGAAAATCTTTACAAGGTATACGGTAAAGGAGAAAATGAAGTCAAAGCGGTAAACGGTGTGTCGTTCAGTGTTCCGAAGGGGCAGATGGTCGCAATTATCGGAGCGAGCGGCTCGGGAAAGTCAACGCTCCTTCATATGATCGGCGCAGTCGACCGCCCCACATCTGGGAAAATATATCTGGACGGGCAGGATGTCTTTAAGCAGAACAACCGTGAACTTGCCATTTTCCGCAGACGGCAGGTCGGACTGATTTATCAGTTCTACAATCTGATTCCCGTCCTGACTGCCGAGGAGAATATCACGCTTCCTGTTATGATGGATGGTCGGAAACCCGATAAGGAGCATCTCGAAAAAACACTCGATATGCTCGGACTGAAAGAACGCCGAGACCATCTTCCCTTACAGATGTCGGGCGGTCAGCAGCAGAGAGTATCCATCGGCAGAGCACTTTTTACTTCTCCGCAGGTTATTCTCGCTGACGAGCCGACAGGCAACCTCGACAGCAAGAACAGCGCCGAGATCATGGAGCTTTTCCGCCGCTCGAACCGCGAGTTAAAGCAGACAATTATCATTATCACGCACGATGAAAATATCGCTGAGCAGTGCGACCGTATCATCGTGCTGAGCGACGGCAAGATCATTTCTGATGAGGCAAACGGTTCTCCAAAGGAGGCTGACCGCAATGAGATATGAAAACCTGCTTGCCTCCCGCTATATCAAATCTCAGAAGCGGCAGTCGGTCTTTACCAGTGTCAGCATTATCGCTGCCGTGGCAATCATTGCGATGGTTTTTAATCTCTATAGCGTCTGCATGAATTGCCTTGAGAATACCTATTACAGCGAAGCGCCGTATCACCTTATTTTCAGCGAGCTGACCGAGGAACAGGGCGAAGCAATGGCGGATTTCGAGGAAGTCCGCTCTGTGAAGCTCAGCCGCACACCGGACGGCGTTTCTGCTGCCGTTTTATTTGACCAAGACATCGGTGACTGTGAGATCTGGCTGCAAAACGCCGCAAAAAAGATCGGTGCAGAGCGGCAATATGAAGTCAGCAAATATAGCTCGATGCACGGCGCCTATGAATGGAACGACAATCTGATGATGATAGATGGCATCGGCGACGGCGCACACCTGTTTAAGCTGCGTATTTTCTGCATCTTCTTCATTTTTGCCGTGCTTATCGCATTTGCGCTTCGTCTCATTATCGACACGGCGTTTGAAGTCTCGTCAAAGGAGCGAGAGCGTCACTACGGCGTTTTGCAGTCCATCGGCGCAACGCCTGAGCAGATCGTCAGGATCATCACCTACGAAGGACTCCGGCTGTGTATCATCGGTGTACCATTCGGACTAATGGCGGGTATCGGGCTTGCCTATTTGATGTATAACGTACTGCTTGCATCGGGACTTTCCGATCTGTTTCAGGGAATGACAAATGCAAAAATCTATCTTCCGTTCAGCATTGACTGGAAAATGCTGCTTGTTACGGCGGCTGTCGGCGTGGTATGGGTATTTCTCTCCGCTTACGGCGTTGGAATGCGCATCATCAAAAAGACACCTATGGAAGCAATTACGACTCGTGCAAACAATGTGGAGAATGTCAAGCGGCACTCTCTTTCGGGATTGCTGTTCGGCGTTTCAGGCAGTATCGCTTCCCGAAATGCAAGGCGGCAGAAAAAGCGCTTTGTCATCACGGTGCTGACGCTGACCGTTTCTATCACAATGTTTGCGCTGTTCACATCTATCGCAAACACTGTTGAAAAGAGCTTCCTCACCTATCAGACAAGCTATCTGTACGGTGAGGATATGAGCTATGATTATTCCGCAGACATCGGAAATAACAACTGCGACGTATCGTTTGAGGACTCCGTGCAGCAGCTTGCAGACAGCGGATTATTCAAGGATATCAGCGTGGAAGTCATGGAACAGTATTCGCTTGAAGACTCAAAGCAGAAGCTCATTGTCCGCTATCTCAACAGAGAAGCCTATGCGGAATATTTCGGCGACAGTACATCTGTCAGCTATGACGAGCTTGTCCGCACGGGCGGGTATGTGTTAAATCAGGAAAGCAAGGATTCGTCGGAAGTATCGGAAGCGATAATGCAGGACACCTTGCAGATCAATACCTCACGCAGAACGATTCCTGCCGGACTGGACACATCAGGTATGATGAACAATGAGCTTTCTAAGGTCTGTGAATATGACGAACCGCAGGCACATGAAGTCAGCGTGCTCGGGAATGTAAACCGCAAGCAGGACGGTGCTGTGCTGTTCGGTGCGATCGAAACCTACCAAGACATTGCCGAAGAGTGGTACGGGGATAATATCTACGGAATTTCCGCTGCGTTTTCCTACAACGGCAAGGGCAGTTACAATGCTGCCGACCACAAAAAAGCTCTGGACTGGTTCAAGGAGCATTCCGATACGGTCAGCCTCGAAGCCGATCTCTACGAAACAAGGTGGAAAACGCAAAATTTAATGGCGTCCGTCAGAGCAGGTGTGATGATACTGAATGTGCTCATTGCGCTGGCGGCACTCATCAATCTGCTGAACATTATCTCCACGGGCATTGCAAACCGCCGCAGTGAGCTTGCATCGCTGCAATGCGTCGGTATGACAGACCGTCAGCTCGACCGCATGGCAATGATCGAATGTCTGCAATTTACCGGCGCGGCAGCGATCATCTCGGCTCTGATCTGTGCAATCATCATTTTTGGCACGAAATTCGGTATGACTGCACTCATCAATGCTTCCATGGTTGACGAGAGTGCAGGAACCAGAAAAATGTTGATTTCTATGGTTCAGATCGATCCCGTCAAGCCGTTTGTCCGGATTGTCCTCTCTTCCATTGCCGCATTTGCAGCAGGCTGCGTGACTTCACTTGTCATGCTGCGCACACAGAACAGCGACAGCCTCTCCGACCGGATACGCGGTTCAGAGATGAAGCTCGACGCGAAGAGATCGCATATTCTCCGAAACAGTGTGATAGCAGTTCTGAGTGCAGTTGTTATCGCTATCACAGGTCTGCGTACCTATTCTGTTGTATCGTATTTGCAGGACAGGAAAGAATATGAAAAGGCAGGATACCTCGACCTTGTGGACTCAAACGGCTTCAAGATGAACGTTTACTCCACTGGTGCGGAACACGGCAGGCATACTATTGTCGGGCTTGCAGGACAGGCAAGTTATGCCTTTCCTGTTGAGACGACCGAGCTGAACGAGCTGCTCGGCAAGGAGAATACTCTCGTTTATCCCGACCGTGCAGGCTACGGATTCAGCGGCGATTCTCTGAAACCGCGGACCGTGGAACAGATCGTTGAAGATTACCGCACGGGACTGAAAAATGCAGGCTTTGAAGCACCTTATGTGCTCATGGCACATTCCATTGCCGATTTTTATGCGCTGTACTGGGAAATGCAGTACCCCGATGAAGTGGAAGCGATAGTCATTCTTGACGGCTCGATTCCGCCGAAAAACGAGCTATGGCAAACCTATACCGTCGAGGAAGAATTCCCTTCCGAAGATGCAGGACGTACAGCTATGCGCAGACTGGTCCTGCGTACATGGCTCGGGATGAACAGACTCTTTCCCGATAGGAACTACGACGGCGGAGCAACACAGGGCGCTGCGACATTTTCAGACGAGCAGCTCAGACTTTCAAAGCTATGCAATAACCGCTTCTGGACTGCCGCATTCGCATCGGAAATATTGCTTGAAAAGCAGGAGGTAACGCATATGGGAGAGATACTTCACCCGACGGATACCCCGAAGCTCTATTTCTCCACGCTCTACACCTGCGAGGCTGATGTCCGTGCTTCACTTGAACGCATGAAAGCAGACCACGAGGCAGAAGGCAAGGCGCTTAACATCGATCCTGAAACTGCCGCAAGAGCAGAATGGAAACAGATAGAATGGGAGATAGAACAAGCCCAAACAGAAGAGAATGATTTTATGGATAAGATCGGTAATTGCAGGCTGGAATACGTTGCGGGTGACCACGGTATTTTCTACGCACAGGAGCCTGAACAAATAGCAAGCTCCATACTCGGCTTCCTTGCAGAGACAACAGAATAACACGAAGCGGACGGTTTTCCTGCCGTCCGCTTGCATTCATAAGAGTTTAATGATATAATATAACATGATCGGAGGTGGCGAAATTGCCGAAAATATTGCTGATAGAGGATGATGAACAGCTTGCGAGATTTCTGATGCGGTTTCTCAATTCTGAAGGGTATCTGACAGATTATGCAAACGGACAAAAGGACGCCATGCGCCTGTTTGAAGAAAACGCATATGACTGCGTGCTGCTTGATATTTCGCTTAAGGACGGCAACGGCTATTCCGTCTGTGCTGCGATCAAGTCAAAGAATGATATCCCTGTAATATTCATAACCGCTTCAGCAGATGAAGCCTGCACAGTCGCAGGATTTGAGATCGGTGCAGACGATTACATCGGAAAACCATTCGGCACACGGGAGCTGCTTGCACGTATGAAAAATGTAATGCGGCGGGCACAGAGATCCTCTCCGCTGCTGCATTGCCGCAATGTGACGATAGACCCGATCAAGGGCATTGTCCGAAAAAATGGCAGCGAGATAGCAATGTCCGCGCTCGAATACCGACTGCTGCTGGTGTTCTTCTCCAACAAGAATCAGCTGTTATCCCGTGACAGGCTTGCGGAGGAGCTGTGGTCGCTGACAAAGGAGTTCATTTCCGATAACACACTGAGCGTTTATATTCGCCGTCTTCGTGAAAAAATCGAAACAGAACCACAGGATCCGCATATCATCGTCACTGTCAGAGGTCTCGGCTACAAGGCGGTGGATGAATGAGAGATAAAAAACGCAGGCTCATTCACGTTCTCCTGACCGCCGCACTGGTTATCCCCTGCCTGTTTTTCAGCATTCCGTGCACAGTCATGGTGACAGTTACTTCGGCGGTGTTCTTTGTTTTTTATGAGCTGCTGTTTGCTCAGCGGCGCAGCAAGGTCATGAAGCTGTGCGATAACATTGACCATATCCTTCGCAGCGATGACCTCATCTCGTTTGACGAATACAAAGAGGGCGAACTGAGCGTGCTTTCTGCGGAAATTCATAAAATGACGATTCGTCTGCGCGAGCAGAATGCAGAGTTGAAAAACGAAAAGCAGTTCGCAAAAGAAGCACTGGAGGACATCTCTCACCAGCTGCGCACACCGCTTACTTCCGTCATGATGATACTCTGACTTATGCGCTCCTCCGACCTGACGGACACGGAACGCGTTGAGTATCTGCGCGACCTGTATGAGCTGCTGGCACGTATGAAATGGCTGATCGAAACAATGTTGAGCCTTTCACGCATCGAAGCGGACGCGCTAAAATTCGCAAAGGACATGGTTTCATGCCGTGAGTTGATTACACAATCTATAGATACCGTATCTGTTACAGCAGAGCTGAAAGGTGTGGAGATCAGGACAGAGATCAACGGAGAGCCGGAGTTTATCGGCGACCTGCATTATACCTCAGAAGCAATCGTGAACCTGCTGAAAAATGCGATCGAGCATACGCCGCAAGGCGGTACGGTCACTGTGACCGCAAAGGGCAGCAATATTGCGACAGAGATCACGATAACCGATACAGGCGAAGGCATACCTGAAGCGGAACTGCCGCACATCTTTGAACGCTTTTATCGTTCTTCCGAATACACGAAAAACGGATTCGGCATCGGACTTGCATTTGCAAAGAACGTGATTTCAGCACAGGACGGAAGCCTGAAAGCATCCAACCGCAAGCCTCACGGTGCGGTATTTGATATTCATTTCTATAAAACCACAATATAAAACAGGCAGATTTTCATTCTGAGAAATATCTGCCTGTTTTGTTACAGTTAGCTTAATTGAGCACAAGGAGCATTTTTATAGAAGCTGATTCTACCCGCTTAATGACTATTTGACATTTAGAAGATTAGGATTATATATATTGTGCGCAATGCACATTGAGGACCTCCCTCAAAAAATCGAACATTTGTGCAGAAGAACAAAGTTTCTTGATTACTATTGACAAAACTAACGTTCTGTGTTATGATGATAATGTCACCGAGTAGGACTAGCAGCTTGAAAATTGAATATCAACACATCAGTGTGCAGCAAGATCAGTGCCGGCAAAAACCGACAAGCCGCGAGCTTCCGTACGCCAGGACCTCGAAAGAGCGAGCGATAAATGCGTGAAGGCGGTAGGAGAGACTCAGCGAGTCGAGTCAAGAATGACCGATAGTACTTAGCTGAGTGACATGGGTACTCCCGATTGCAGTTATGTGAGGTTACCGAGCCGTGAAGTAACGACTCATAAGAACTGACCCACGAAACTGACCGTGGGGGCTCCCCACCCGCTCCTATTATGGCAATGACAGCCGGCTTGCGCGCCCGTCCGCACGTGCGGCTCTGACTTCGTAAGGGCAGAGAGACAAGGAGCTATGTGGGAGTTGAGGACGACTCTCTGCTGATGTGTTCCCGGCTTCGGAGGGTGCAGACGATAGTCTGTAGGAGAATATCAGAAGCCTCGGAATGAGGAAAACGTCATGGCGCATAGGTCATGATAAGGTACCTCCGCGGGGGTACAGGACTATCGACGGGATAGTCAGCATTTCACGGGCTAACTATG
>Ga0129307_1000984_pt1 | contig 36181 bp, 31 predicted proteins | sample P1105metagenome_FD_94437 | JGI IMG/M metagenome (GOLD analysis project Ga0129307, IMG submission 94437) | Capybara group fecal microbial communities from Wisconsin, USA - P1105 metagenome | ecosystem: Host-associated > Mammals > Digestive system > Large intestine > Fecal | place: USA: Wisconsin...
AGCAAGCTTCCAACTTACCGCTCGACTTGCATGCTTAAGACGCGCCGCCAGCGTTCGTTCTGAGCCAGGATCAAACTCTCCATGATTATTTCAATAGCCCGAAGGCTAATGATTTCACATAAATTGTTCAAAACCAGCTTAAAATATTTGCTGAATTGATTTACAATCGAACTTCAAGAACTGAAGTTCGCGGGTTGTGTTTTTATGGTAAAAACACTAAAAAAAATTATTTAGTCAGTTATTTCCTTCCCTGATCTGTCAAAGAACTTTTTGTTTATTCGTTGCCGCAACTCAGTGTTGCGACGGTGAAAATGAATATACATCTCTGTTGAAAAAGTGTCAATAGCTACACCTTGAATTTTATATATTTTTTTAATTTTTTTTTATTATTTCAAAGATATTTCTAAATCTCAAATTCTTTAAGTTTTTGATTCATCTTATCTGCAGTATCTATATCAATTTTATAGAAAATAAACATTACTAAAACATAGGTTCCTGTAATAACAAGTTCAAACGGAAGGAATGAAGACAATTTTGTAAAGTAAAACCACTTCAACCAGAAACCAATCGAAAGTGAAATAATATTTATTCCAATATAATAAAGTACATTCATTATAATCATTTTTCTTTTAGAAAAAACTTTATCTGTCAAAAAAGGCAGATACAAAACAGAGCATAAAAAGGCTATAAGAATAATTCCAAAAATATCAATCAAAGAAAGCTGGGTATTTTTACCAGTTCTCAAACAAAGAATGATTGTATCAATAATAATTATTCCACTTAAAATTCTCGTAAAAAGAGAAATAATAAATTTTATTTTTTCCTTCATAAAAACCTCCTTAAAGTCCCAGTAACTCTTTAAGTTTTGGAACATAGCTTCTTGAGATAATTACTTTGTATCCATTTTTCAAAACAGCTTCAAATCTTCCGCCAAAGGCAGGTGAAAGGCTCTTTATTTTATTAAGATTTACAATAACAGCCTTATTTGCCCTGAAAAAGTTTTTTGCAGGCAATATCTGTTCAAGTTCATAAAGTTTAAGCTTTGTTTCAAAAACGTCTTCCAGTGTATAAGCAAAAACCTTATCATCCACAGATTCAAAGAATAATATCTCTTTTTTATCTACAAGGACTATTTTATTATCCCTGTAGAAATTCATTTTTGAACTGCCGTTTTTTAACTGATTCAATAACAATGTTATATCCTCATCTAAAAAACGGCACTTAACTATGATTTCATCTTCTTCAACAACTGAAGGATCTAATATTGTAATTTTCATTACTACTATTGTAACTCAAAAACATAAGCTTTGTCATAGTTTTCCCTAAAATAATAATTAACTCTTTTGTTTTCAGGTTCAAAAACAGCACTCCAAACGGTAAGCGCTTTTCCATCATACTGTCCTGCCCTTACAGATTTTAAAGTGTCGCGTACCTGCTCTGCAGTCATCTGAGAGTCGCTGGCTGTCATTCTCTTTTCAAGTTCTGTAAATCTAATTCTTGAGTTCTCAGTTTCAGGATTTATACCATCATCTTTTTTTGGAGATTCTGTTACATAATGATTTGTAAGCCTTGGAGTTTCTGTAACATACATTCTATTATTCACCCACTCTACTGCAACAGCTTTTCCCTGTGCATCTGCTATTGCAAAATGATGAGCCCATCCAATTACTGAATGCATATCATACTTTTCTATCAGAGCTAGTGCCTCGTCAACATTTGCTGCCTTATCAAGCACGAGTCGGATTGCATCTGTTGTAATAATACTTACATTTCCTCTTTCCTGTTCTGTCTTTTCATCATCACCTGCCATAAGGTCTGCAATATAAAGTCCTTTTTCGTTCATTCCATCCATTGGAACATAAAGAGCTGCCAGTGAAACTATGTCATCAAAGAACTTACCTTTTGGTTCCCAGTCATCGGGAATTCCTATGTGAGACAGGCAGCAGGTAGAAATTGATTCATATCCTGCATCCGGCTTTGAATGGATTATAAGAACCTGACAATCTTTCCAGTCATAATTTCGGCCATAGATACGGCCTGTTCCACTTGCACTGTTTTTTACAGAAATTGAACTGCAGCCAAAATCAGACGAAGTGATTTTTAACTGTCTGAGTGTTTTTTTATCTGGAGAAGTCCAGTTTCCCTTTTTGAGCTCACCACTGATAAATGAAGTAAGTTCTTCAGGAGTTCTTGATCCTCCCTTACTCAAATATTTATCAAAACCATAATCTCCTTCATATTCAAGAAAGAAAACACCCTCTGAGATTTTTGAAAGCGATTTTACTGCGTTTATTTCTGCTTTATATTTACAGGAAGAAAACAGCAATACTCCAGCCATTCCGAATAATAAACTGATCTTTAAGTTTTTCATAATTTACTCCTTTATGCAGCCGTATCTGGCCGTTCAATTTAGATATGCTGATTCTATACCTGCCTTAATTTGCCTACAATTGACTTTCAGGTAAGTTGCATTTTTGCACGGGTGAAATGCACTTTTTTCTAAAAATTATGCTATACTGTATTTATGGAGGATTGATTAAATGAAAACAGCTGCTGTTTTTTTTGCTGATGGATTTGAAGATATTGAAGCACTTTCACCAGTAGATTATTTGAGACGTGCCGGAGTTGAAGTAATCACAGTTGGTGTAAAGGGAATGCCTTTTAATGATACTATGATTGTTACCAGCTCACATAATGTGCCAATGATTATGGACATGAGTTTTGATTCATATATAAAGAAGTTTGGAGATAATATTCCTGACTGTGTAGTCTGCCCGGGTGGTGGTAAGGGTGCGATCAATCTTTCTGAATGCGCTCCCCTGCTTGAGCATCTTGAAAAAGCCTGGGATGCAGGACGTCTTGTTGCAGCTATCTGTGCTGCCCCTGCTGTGGTACTTGGAAAGACAAAAATTCCTGCAGGCAAAAAATGGACCTGCTATCCTGATATGGAAGGTGAATCAAAAGCTGAATACCAAAGCGGTTATTCAAACAAAGTTTTTGTTACTGATGGAAATCTTGTTACTTCCCGAGGCCCAGGAGCAGCAGAAGAGTTCTCTATGGAACTGGTAAGACTTCTTGCCGGCGAAGAAGTTTATAGAAAAGTACATGACAGTGCACAGATGCGCTAAGGCTAAAATCGATAATCCTAAAACGAGCTGCAACAGCGGCATTTTAGGATTGCAGATTGATAATCATATGCAATCTGCAAAACGGCTGAGTCAAGGCTTTAAGCGAAGCGTGCCTTGACCAGACGTATTATCGCTCGTTCCGCCTCAGAGGCGAGACTATGCGAGCCGACTGTATTGGCTCCTCAATGATTTGTTATAATTCGTTTTCTTTATTTTTAATCTGTTCTGCAAGATTCTTAATCTCTTCCTGAATATCATTCAAAATCTTAATATCGTCTGCATTAGAACTTGTGATTGATGCACCTTCAAGAAGCATCTGTGAAAGCTTTAAGCCCATTTCTTCATACTTGCAGTCGCGCTTTGTTTCAAGTTTATGAATCTCAATTTTTGTTACGCTTTTATCGGTAAAATCCTGAACCTTATCTCCAGCTTTTTCCAAAGCTTCTTTTGAAGCTTTTGTACCCTTTGAAAACAAATCTTTAAGCTTTGAGCCTAATTCATTCATATCCATATTGCAAAACCTCTTTAATTATTTTCTCTTAATTGCAAGCAGAGTCAAGTCGTCGGATTGTTCATCTTCCAGCATCTGATCATAATCTACGTAGTTCGAACCCGAAGCATCATCTGTTTTATGTGCCGCATAGTAGTCATACATATTAAAGTATTTTAAAAGGAATTCGTCAATCTTTTTATCAATCTTTATATAATCCGTCTGCTGGACAGCCGGAGATTTATAAAGTCTGAATACTTTTTCAAGTGAAGCCAGTGCGAGAATTGACTCAGAAACTGTACCTTCACACTTTGTAAAATCAAACTCAAGATTTTCACCAACAGCAGGATTGTCCTGTTTTGTAAGAACAAATTTTCTCTTATTATAAACAGCTTCAATAACCTGCTTTATTCGGTCTGGACCAAACTCTTCTTTTGCATCTTCCATCTTAAACTCAGATTCTTCTTCATGAGTTTTTGGATTCATCTTTTTGACTTCAACTTCATTCTGACGTACTGAATAATCGAGTTCACGAATTCGTCTTGTAGATTCTTCAATACCGTCAGTATACAGATATAAAATATCTCCATGATTTAAAACCGTTTTTTCGACTTTAAATCCACCGCGCATTGCAACAAGATCAGAAGTAAATACACCTGCAGTTGGAGCAGAAGCAAGAGTAAGAAGTTTCAGACTATGGGTAGCAGCTTCATAAATATGAACAAGATTATCACCGGCATTACACATATAAAGCTCTCCGGTTTTCACATTCAAAAGACAGATTATCAGTGTTGCAAATTTGCCGCGAAGACCAAGTCCTTCAATAAAATCATTTATCTGTTCAACAAGTTTATTTAACTGTGTACCGTTTTTAGCATAAGACCATTTTTCAAAATAACGTCGGAAAATTGTAGCAACGACAGTCATGATAATTGCAGCAGGAATTCCGTGTCCGGAAACGTCACACTTTATGATTCCAAACCAGGTATCATCGAGGCGGCGGTAATCAAAATAGTCACCGGATACGCCAGATTCACCTTCATAGTAACCAAAACACTCAAGATTATTATCTGTATATTGAGCAAAGGTATTTTTGTTATTTCCACCTAAGGCTTCAAGCGGGAGGAAGGCTTTCTGAACAGCCTTACCATCCATTGCGAGAGCCTCTTCTTCTGCATTTGCAACAAGTTCATGAGTCATGTTATTGATTGCATCTCCAAGACGCCCTACTTCGTCACGGGATTTAATTTCTACGTCTTTTCCCTTGAGATTGATTTTATTTTTTGTCTGACCAATCATAATAACGTGCTTTTCAAGTTTTTTAACCGGACGAACAATAAGGGATGCAAAAAGATAAGCACCGGCAATTCCAAAAGCAACCGCAGCTGCCGCAACAATCAGAGAGAAAATAATAATCTTTTTGATTTCAGCATTCAGGCTGTCAATGAGGCTCTGTGTTGAAAGCTCAAGGTAAATTACACTGTGAATATAATTTCCTGTAGTTCCCTTGCGATACATTACAGGTCTATAGAATATATAATCAGTATTTGTGCGGTCAAGATTTTCTGTATCAAAGGCAGGGAATGAACCAGCTGCCCCTTTTGAATACTCTGCAAGTCTTGCATCAAGCTGATTTCTAAGTTCAACAATAATATCAGAAAGTCTTTCTGCCTCGGCAGCATCTTCTTCTATCGGAGACGCATAAAGCCTTTCAGCCTCTCTTGAGAGACTGTCGATTTTTTCTGAAAGTTCAGCTACATCTTTTGCTATTGTCTTATCGAGTTCTTTCAATTTCTCCGTAACATCCAGAATAACCTGTTCTTTTAATTCCGACTCGCCATAAATCAGCGTATAGCTTCCAGTTTTTTCTCCAATATCAGGATCATTTGTAGCCCAGATATAATTCAGTTTTTCTGCTGAGTTAGCTTCAAGCTGCTGACCGATTATTGTTACATACTTAACTTCAGCCATAGCATCTTTCTGGGCAGGGAGAGCCGTAAGCTCAAGCAGGTTATTTGCCGGGAAGAAATTCTTTACACCAGAATGAAGACTTTCAAGAAGAACCTCGGTTCGATTCTGCAAACCGGCTGCCATAGTCTGCTCCTGAAGTCTTATAACCTTATATCCGTTTTCAAGAGAAACGGCGATAACTACCGCAATAACGAGAGAGAATGCAAATGCAATAAGTTTTTTCTTAAGGCTCGGAAGTCTCTTAAAGTTTTTCCTTAAATCTTTTAACGGCATGGCAGCTCCTGTGAACAAAGAATGTAATTCGTTCTGTGTAAGATTTTTTTCATATATATTCTGATAAAGATTAATCGCAATAAAAATCACTGTTATTATGACAATCAGGATTATTACAAATACAATAATCAGACTGACTGCAACTTTATATTTATACTGTCTGAACTGTGCACTCAAACGGCTTTGAGGTATATATTCTGCTTCTATTTTTACAGTTCCAGTCTGAGAAATCTGAAGGACATTACCTGCAAAATACAACCCGCGATCTGTATGTAAAAGTCCGATTTTATAAGTTCCTTCATCAAGTTCTGTTCCAAGCTGAACTGAAGAAATTCGTGTATCTGACTGAACCTTAAATTGTCCATCTGCGGCTGTAAGAATAAGGTCATAAGGAGCTTTACCATCAGCATCAATATAGATTTCTTTTATAGTTCCGTCATAAGTAAAGCCGCCACCGGTAATCGAAAGAAGACTTTCTCCTGAATCATTCTTTGTCTGCTGAACTCCGCTAATATATGTAGACGGCTGGAATTTATTTAAGATATACAAAACAGATGTTGGTTCGCTGATATTTCCTACTTCATCCACAGCTGAAACAGAAAGCATATAAACGCCATTCGGTCTGTTATAATAACGAACGGTAGTAAGTTTATTTGTTGCAGTAGTATTCGCTCTGGTTAAACGACGCTGCTTTTTAAGCTGATCTTCATAACGAGTTAAAAGGCTTTCTTTAATTTCCTGGATTTTGTCAGAACTCAGTCTCATAGGATGTTTTTTCGAAACCGCAATAGATTTCGGAATGGCACCCATATAGTCAATTTTGTAAAGGTATTCTACGGCATCATCTGAAAGAGAGGCCTTCCATCCCATACTATAATTATTGGAATTAACAAATCCATATTCATCAAGATTTTCTATTGAAATATATGGAGACTGCGGCGGCGTAAAATCCAGATGATAGTTTATACTAACAGGCTCAGACCAGTTACCCGCATAATCTGCTACACGGGCACGCAGTACATAATTACCGTCTTCAGTTGCCTTGAGTTTAATTACATTTTCTTTTGTAAAATGCTCAATCTGCTTTGGAGGGAGGGAATCATTATCCTTACCCCAGGTATATGAATAGCCGGAAATGTTCGAAGAATCTGTCGGGAAGTTTATCTGAATACGAACATCCTCTGCACGTGATCTTTTTCCTTTTTTATAAGAAAGAGGAGTAAATGTTGGCGGCAGAACTGATTTATCCGGAGAAAGAATTGCAATTGAATTTTTAGAAGCAGAATTAACCTGCTGCCAGATAAATGAAAGTATTTTTGATTTTCCGCTGTTTTCACTGCCATCGGAAGCATTTTCTGTTATAAGCGGATGAACAAACATATTTGAATTCCGGTCTTCAACCAGCTTAGTTTCATTCCAGTAGCTTCCGTCTTTTTTTACCATATAAATTGATTCACGACCTCGTCTTGTATCAAACCAGGTCATATAAAGAGAACCAGCATATTCAAAAAGAACCGGACGACTGGCATTTCCGTTATCAGAAATCTTTTCTGCACTACCCGCTGAAACTCCTGAAGCAGTAATATTTTCAATCCAGATAGAAGAATTTACGGTATCTGTACGTTCCCAGACCATATAAACAAGGCCCTCGTATTCATAAAGAACAGGTCTCTGGTTCTGATATTCATAAAACTGTTTTCCACCGCGCCCCTGCAAAGAATTACGATCTGTTACCAGTACCGGTTGACTCCAACTTCTTCCATTTGAAGAGGCATCTAGCGTCATATAAATCTGATAGGAAAGCCTGTTTGTTTCTGCAGAAGTATATTGTGCCTGAAAAACTACAATATCACCAAAGGAAGAAGGAAGCAGAACAGGTATAAAAGGATTTCTGTAATTTGCTGCAGGCTGGAACTGAGTAAAACGCGGCCACTTAATTCCGTCCGAAGATTCTGCTGTAAAAATTGAAAAAGAATTTTCCTCACCAACAGAAGTAAAAATTCTGAAGGTATCTGAACCAGTTGCATAAATACGCGGAGCAACTGTAATCGATGAAGCGGCCGGCAGTTTTGTTTCCGTAAAGTTTTTACAGCCGTCTGAAGAAACATAAACAGCAAGATTAGAAAAACCTGTCATTACCGCAACACCAACAGTTCCTTTTTTCAAAACTGCTGCTGTATAGATATCAGGAACCTCATCTCCCGAATAATCAAAAGGACCTGCAAAACGTCTTGTTTCTGTATATTCTTTAATAGAACTATAAGATCTTGCAGAAAGATAAATCTGCCTTGCATTCACATCAACTTCCTGCCAGAAAAGATAATTTGATTTTCCGTCAGGAGCTGCAATTGTTACAGGGAATCTGGAATCTGTGTTAGTTATAACTTCCGGATTTTCCCAGTAAAAATCTGCCGCAAACAATCCACTGCAATAACTGAAAGCCAGCAAAAGGAAGAAGAATAATTTTTTACAAACTGCAGTACAATTTCTCATAACCTAACTTCGTGCCTCAATCTTATTCTTTAAATCCTTTATTTTCTGCGAATTAGCATTCTGCGGCTTTTTCAAAAGCTGTTCAACAATTGCATTCGCACCTACTACATTATTATTCTGAAGTCGCTGAATTGCAAGCTGATAAAGACGCTCATCTTCTGTTGAAAGAACCGTAGAAGTATTACCACCGATTTTTGTTGTAATTTTATCTTTCAGGTTCATTGCTTCCTTGTTATCAGAAACAAGGGCAAGTGCTTCATCTACTTTTGAAAGTGCGCTCTGAAGTTTTGCATTGTCATTACCAGCCGTGCTGTAAATTTTCTGTGCATCAGCAACAAGCTTTTTAGCACGACTTGCCCCGGTATTACTTACAGGCTTCTGGCGGATTCCAATATCAATTTCAACCTGATAAATCAAATCCTTAAGTCCCTTATACGATGGATCCAGCTGGTAATAATCTAAAAGATTTGCATAGCCTTCCTGCTGTGTTTCTTTATTCTTACACATCATTCTTGCCATTTCAATTTTCTGAGAAAATTCTTCACTGAATTTTTTAGGGTCCAGGAGGCGGTTTATTCTCAAAGTCAAAATTGAGGCTTCCTGATTCAAGGGGTATACATACTGAAGCTTTTGAATACTCTCCAGGGCAAGCGCAAGTTCTGCTTCACCGCCGGCTCTATCCCCTTCTCCAATTTTACGGCTTCCTTCATCAAAATACTGGTAAGCAATATTCAGAAGCTGAGACATTTCCGGGTATTGCGGTGCAGAAGGAAGAATTTCACGGCCGGTTTTCATAGAAATTGCGGTATTTACAAAGTTCAAAAGATTAGTAATTTCTTCATCTTCATTTACGTTTGTAACTGCCCAGCGGATTTTTGCCTGATTCAGATATTTTTCTGCATCATCAAAGCGGCCGTTAAAGTAAGCATCCTTTGCCCGGGTTTTAAGATCACGAACTTCCCTTACAACAATTTCATTTTCTGCCTTTGCAATACTTTCACCAAGAACCTGAAGCTTTCTGTCTGTTTCTGCACGAAGCTCCTCATCATTCTGATTTATAAGGGCTTCATCATATTTTGTAAGTGCGTCCTGCAGCTTTTTACGGGCAGTTTCAAAATCTTCTCTGCGAAGTGCATTCTGAGCTTCATTAAAACGAAGGTCTGCTTCATTACGTGCAAGCTGAGATGCATTCATCTGTTTTTGTGCTATAGCTGCCTGGTTCTGGGAATCTGTAATTAACTGATTAAGCTTCTGGCGCTGGAGTTCTATATTTTCCTGAGCTTCATTTACGTAGCCCTGGATTTCACTGTTTTCTTTCTGCTGAGGATGACTGTTATAATTGTCAAGAATCACATTATCATAAGTGCCAAGAACTGCAATTCCTTTTTCTGCAAGGCTTTTTGTATACTGCGACACCTTATAGGAAATATCCGGGTAACTATAGATAATTCCAAAATCAAGTTCAGGATCAGAATTAAAGGTATCCTGATAAGTAGTTGATTTAGAAATATCCTGATTTAATTCTCTGATTATATTATTTGAGATTTTAGTAAAAAAGCCCTCACGATATTTTTCTGCACTGTTATAATAAGCGAGTGCCCCTTCATAAATGCGCACAGAATCGGCAGAATAATAATCTGTAATTTCTGCCCATGAACCTGTAAGGGCTGCAGAAGCTTTTTCAAAAATATCTTCAAGTGTACTTTCATAAATCACTGCAAGGCCAGAGAAATCTGCTGTTGCACCACCTGCCCATTCATAGGAATTAATATGCTGCTCTTCTTTTACACCGGCAAGAGCCGTAATTCTATCGTTTGAATCAAAGAGGCCCTTTATAAGTTCAGCTGCATTTGTTCCCTCTTTTATACTTGCTATAGCATTTTTCTGATTTTCTGTAACAGTAAGAATCTCATTTCTAACCTGAGTGAGCCGCAGCGCGTTTTCACAAAGGTTCTGGGCATAATCACAAACCGCATAATATTGTGAATACGGATTTTTAAGAGAATGAGAATCATCAGTTTCGCTTGCTGCAATCTTATAAATATCAAGTACACGGCGATCGAGCGAACAGTATCTTCCAACTTCAGAAACTAAAAGATTATCAATAGCCGTCTCATAGCCCGAATACTTTTTCATCAGCACAGAATAAACCGTCTCATTCATCCGGCCCACAGCCTCATTCCACTGCGAATCAACCGCGCCAAGAATTCCAGAATCAGGAACAGATTCAATTCCAAAAACAAAACGGAACATGAAAGGAAGAAAGGAAGCATCAGTAGAATCAGAGTCAAGCTTCTGAACTTCGGCAAACTGAGACTGAAGTTCTTTACCTGCCTGAATAATTCCAAGCCTGAGACGATTATAATTTCTAAAGGTTTCTTCAACTTCTGCAAGCCTGTTCAAAGACTGCTCGTACTGCTCACTTCGCACGGCTTTGATAAAATCATTTACAACATTGTTTAATCTAGGCAGGTAGTTCTTTTCTTCAAATTCCGCAAGCCGTAAATCAAGATCTGCAAGAGTTTTATTTACAGCGCCGGTAATTTCCGGCTGACTTTCCCACTGCTCATAAAAATTGTCGCGGTAAAGCCAGAAACCTTCTTTTGCCTTTTCAACTGCAGCAATATAATCGCCCGCTTTTGACTTAGAAGCAGTTTCATTCTGGATTTCCATAAAGAGAGCACGGAAATAGTTGAACTCTGCAGATTTTTTCAAGTCTGCAATAAACTGAAGGTTCTGATCAGACGGATGTTTTTCGAATTTTTCAAGCTGAGCCGTAATCTCGTAAATTTCCTTGTTATTTCCCGGGTCTGTCTGAATCAATTTGATAAGACGTTCAGCAAGAATTGAATACTGGTTACGGGCATGCATAATCCTTTTTATGCGGCTTTGAGCACTGTCGAACTTCTCGGGATTTTTTTCTATGTAGATATTAAGCTGCTTGAGGGCTTCGTCATATTCTGTGAGACGGATAAGCCTGTCTATTTCGAAAAGAGACATATCATCCTTTTCCTGCGATTTCTGGGCAAAAACACAGGGACTGGTGAGAAGAATCAGAATTGCTGCAATAAGGACAATTTTCCTTTTCATCATTTATATTATATTTTATTTTCGGCAAATAAGATATTATACTTATAGAAAAGAATTAAAATTCCGAAAAAGAAGTAGGTTATGAAGAAAAAGGGGATTATTTCCCGAACTTTAATATCTATGATTTTCCTCATTTTGTCGGGCAGGCAGCTGAATGCATTGTCGCTTACTGACACGACCTCCACTATCGGTGATATTTTTGCTTCATTCCTTGATTTTAATGAAGGAACAACCTCTTTCCGTTCCCTTCTGATTCCTTTTGGAGGACGTACAGAAAGTCTTGGAAATGCCTATACCGGACTATGTGATGATATAAGTTATCTGCGTTTTAACCCCGCTGCAGGAGCAATTCAGAAAGAAACCCAGATTTCCCTTTTTCATAATGCATGGATTGCTGATTCCAAGCTTGAAACCCTTGCTTTTACTACACGCTTCAAAAATATTCCGCACTTAAGTACCGGCGGTTACCTTTCCTGCTTTTATATGCCTTTTACTGAATACAACTTTTTTGGTGAGCGCGTAGCCGGAAGTTATTATACAGAAAGCATGGCCGCCTTTAACGTATCCTATAATTTTCTTGCAGGTTATGATTTTAAAGGCCTTGCTGCCGGAATTACCCTTAAAGCCGGCTGGCGTGGCATGCCGGATTATACAGATAATAATACCGGAGCAATAATTTCCGGCTCTGGCCTTGCTCAAAGTGCCCTTGCCGTTATGGCGGATCTTGGAATTATGCTTCAGTTCAATTTCCTGAAATTTTATTCTTCAAGAGACCCGAACGTTCGAATCGGTTTTTCCGTTCAGAATCTTGGAGTTTCTTTTACAGGTTTTGGAAGCAGCGTAAAAACTGATGATCCTCTCCCTACTACAATTGGAGCGGGTATTTCTGTAAAATTCATAAAACCTATAACAGTTTCAGCAGATTTTATTCAGCCGATAAACCTTATGACGCCGGCAACCTACCTTAACCCTTATTTTAATACCGGAGTCTCGATTCAATTTACCTCTTTCCTTTCGCTTCTGGCAGGTTTTTCGCTAAAAGGTGCAAACCCTAGAATCAGTACCGGTCTTGAAGTTGAAATCAAAAAAATCAGAATTAATTTTAACTATACTCTGGATTTAACTACTTCAGTTGCCCCACTTAACAGAATCAGTCTTTCTGCAAAAATCCAGTTAGGTGATAAAGGCCGGAGCATTATTGATGCCCAGGTAGACGAATATTATAAAACAGGCCTTAAATATTATGCTGATTCTAAATGGGAAGATGCTATCATAATCTGGCAGGAAGCCCTTAAATTAAATAAGCGCTTTGATCCTGCAATTCAGGGGATTCAAAGCGCTCAATATCAGATTGATATGTTCAGAAGAATCCAGGAAAGCCTCTTACTTGATTAAGCCTCCCAGGCACTCATTCCGATTTATCTTTTTTTACAGAAAATCCTATAGTTCATCCAAGGGAAAATTGAATCACGTGCTTCAAGTTTTGTAAGCCATTCAGTACTAACAGTATTAGAACCAAGAGAATCAAATACTGCGGTAAAGGCTGCAATAGATTCCTTAAAACGCTTCTCTGCAAACTGAGGGAATTCAGAACGGTTTATCATCTTTGCAAGGTTTGAACTCTGAGCCAACATAAGCTCTTTAGCACCAAGATTCAAAAGACGTGTTTTTAAGCCAGTATCCATTGGGAAACGGCCTGCAAGATCTATCATGCGTTCGCAGTTTTTGCGGATATAACGCATCATCCAGCAATTACGGCTGGAAAGAAGATTTTCTCCGTATCCCTCGCCTATTCCTGCAGAAAAATAAGGTTCGATTTTTTCAAGATTATACTGCTCTGCACAAAGAGAATCACATGAAGTAACAGACAGCCCTGCATCAACAGCTTTACTCAGAACTTTCTCAAGCCAGAACATAGCCTCGTGCCAGGTTTTACTGAGTTTTGAAATATCAAGTACACAAAGCTCTGAAACAAAAGAAAAATCAGGAAGAAGGCTTTCTGCCTTAGCAAGAGTCTCACAGCGTTTATTTACAAAAGTTTCAGCATCACTTTCACACTGTTTTTTTGCTTCTTCTTCGTTATAAAGAGCATGCTTTTCATCGCTGAAATGTCTGTTCCAGTATTTATATCCTGTAGAATAACGGATTCCCCCTTTTTCCATAACAAGAGAAAGCTGTTCCATAGGACTTTCGTATCCGATATCTCTATTCTGATTTCTATAACATGAATTGAATATGATTCCGTTTTCTCCAAAGAGTTCACCATCAATTACACGGTTGCGTGCAAAAACAACAAGTGAATTATCTGTTCTGCAAGGATAGAAAATTCCAGAAGAAGGAGCTTTTTCAGCAAGAAGGACACTGCGGGAATCAAGGATTGTATAAGTATAACCGTAGGCACGGATAAATTTTTCAACTCCAGGAGCATAACCAAGTTCCGGCAGCCAGAAACCTTCCGGAACAATACCAAAATACTGTCTGTATGCATGAAGGCCGCTTTCTATCTGAGCACAGATAACCTCTTTCATATCTGCAAAATGAGGCATAAAAATATCTGTACCGCAGGTTCCTAAAAGCTCAAGATAACCGTTCTGCATGTATTTTGCAAAAACCGGAATCAAACTGCTTTCATATTTATTTACAAAATCAGCTTTGCGGGCCTTATTTTCTTCAACTACGGAACGAATTACATTGCAAATCTTTTCATTCTTATTATTCCGCTTGAGTTCAGCCTTTCCAAGATCAATTCTCTTATCAAGCCATTTTACATAAGCTTCTTTAAGAGAATCATCAGAAAGCATATTGCAGAGAACAGGAGGAAGAACAAGTCCTATGCGGATTTTTTTCTCTTCCTGTTCAAATCTTTCAAGCATGTTGAGCAGAGGTATATAAACATCTGAAATAGATTCATAAAAAGAATTAAGAACAGGGGCATTCTGACGAATATCATCATCTATATGTCTGATAAAGTCCTGACTTGCTTTTATAATAAGGCTAAAATATTTCTGCATAACTGATTTCACCTGTCATCACGAAAAAGAATGTCTGTGGTTTCTATACTGTTCAGCAAGAATTTCTTTCATTCCTGAAAGTTCCATAATCGGTGAGAATTCAGTATCCCGGCCCGGCTGAAGATCATTTACAAAAGTTGATCCCTGAGGAATAGAAACAACTGGAGAAAAGGCGAGAACCTCACCTGCTCCTGCTGACATAAATACCAGCTCTACTTTAATAAATTTAGTTCCTTTTGGAATGAGAACGTACTGTTCCTGACTCTGCGTTGCTGTCTGAACCTCAAATGCTTCATAAGGTTTAGGGTCATGAGCATCTGCAAGAGAGCAGATTCTAAGCTTAAGACTTCCATCCGGACTCTCTTTTACACGGGCAGCATCCCCATCATTTATATTCCAGAAAACAAACAGCCAGGCTGGATTTCTGAGAACACAGGAAACCTGAGTCTCGTTAAAATTACCTGAAAGAACAAGGGGCTGTTCTTCTCCACTTTCTGAAGATGAGATCACCATTTCCTCGTCCAGATGTTCTGATTCTTCTGATAGTTCAAGCAATTCCGCAATAAGAAAACGCCTGTCTAAATCTTCGGGAACATCTACGCCATATTCATCTGCAAGCCTTACAAGTTCTGAAAAAGGAAGCTTTTCAAGCGATGCACAGTCTAAGGATTCTTCATTCATAGTTACATCATAATCTAAAAAAAATTGATTAGTGTCAATCTTTTTTACAAAAAAACTAAAGTCAAAATCACATATTCCGATAATATTAGTGTTGGTGATAATATCGGGTGGGTAACGACATCCAGACATCTGATAATTAACTCCTATGTTTGCTTTTAAAAGATGAAAAGTGTGTGAGACTTTTCATCTTTTTTTTGTTTAAATAATAAAAATTCAAGTTTTCTCATGTATCTGCCGATATAATAAACGGGAAAATATCAAAAAATGGAAACAATTAACATCGGTGCGCTGAGAGAGGGCATTACCTACACAAGCGACCTCATGGTAGACAACACATTCCTCCTCCTGCCTAAAACGGCTGAAATGACGGAAGATCTTATCAAAGCACTCAGACAATGGGGTTTTGAAGATATTCTCGTTGACGGCTCTATAAGTCTGGGTGGTGACATCGGTGTTAGCAAAGACGACGAAGCTGAAGAAGAAGCACCAAAAGAAAAAATCGGTGAAAACTTAAAGAAAGCTATCGAAGATTCAAAAAATACTGCCGTTGGAAACAGCGATCAGGCAAGAATGGAACTTGTTTATTCAGTTTATGAAGAATACATGAACTATATTGAATCTGTATTTACCCATTACGCAACTCATAAAGAAATTGACCAGGAAGAACTTTCTGATACAGTACAGGAACTTTGTATTTTTATAAAGGAACACCGCCGCTACATTCTCAGAGTAAATGCAACAATTGAATCTGAAAACAGAAACTTCCTTATCATCCATACAATGAGAACTACTGTTCTTTGTCTTGCCATTGCATTACAGCTCCATCTCCCTCTTTCAAAAATGATCGAGCTTGGAGTAACCAGTGTTTTGCATGAAATCGGTATGCTCCGTCTTCCTCCTCAGCTTTATATGACTTCAAAAAAACTTTCTGTCAGAGAAAAGGCACAGATTTCAAAGCATACTCTGCTCGGATATACAATCATTAAAGATTTGAACTTTGGACTTTCAATTCAGCTCGGTGTCCTTGAACATCATGAAAAAGAAAATGGAACAGGTTATCCGCGCCGTCTCACAGGAGACAAAATTTCATCAAATGCAAAAATTATCGCAGTAGCCTGTACATACGAAGCCATCTCTTCGCCGCGAAGCTACAAAGATGAAAAGTCTACTTTTGACGCACTTCTGGAAATGATTCAGAATAAAGAGCACGCTTATGATGGTTCTGTAATCAAAGCCCTTCTTTATACAGTTTCGCTCTACCCTATCGGAACCTTTGTATATCTTTCAAACAGAAAGGTTGCAGAAGTAATCGATACAAATCCTGATAATCCAAAAACTCCAGTCGTTCAGCTTCTTACAGAAAAAGAAGCCGACGGTTCATTAAAAACACTCCAGATTGGAGAAAACAATATTAATATTCTCCGAATCCTCACAAAGCAGGAAAAAGAAGATATTCTTAAGATTGTCCGCGAAAAATATAATTCTATTGAAAACGCTCAGTCAGAAGCACCGGCTGCACAGGAAAATAAAACAGAAGCTAAAGCACAGTCTGAAGCTCCAGCTCAGCCAGCAACAAAGCCTGAACAAAAGCCTCAGGAACAGTCAGCTCCAGCAGAAGCACCGGCTGCACCTTCAGAAGAAGCAGCACAAAGTGATTCCTCTTCACCAGACGGCACAGAAGAAGTTGATATCAGTATTTTCAGTTAAGCCTAAAGACGTATTATCGCTCGTTCCGCCACAGAGGCAAGCTGTGCTTGCCGACTTTTCTGTCAGTTAAAGAACATTCTGATTCTTTCCACGTCTTCGTGGAACTTTTCGTCGATTACTGGTGGATGTTCGTTGAAGTATAAGATTTGATTTAATTCGTCCTGATTTTTTACTCCCCAGATAGGAAGTACGCTTTCATATTGATGAAGGAAACCGAAAGCAAGCGGGATATTTTCTATTACACCGCCACATAAAGGCTGCATTGCAATAAAACCAACATCGTGTTCCTCGCAGAGCTTTACAAGTTCAATTGTTTCTTCCCCGCTTATCATACTGAATGGAAACTGAAGGGTTTCGTAGCAGTCAGAAAGCACAGCCTTTTTTGCAGTCTCAAAATTAGTAGTAACAATGCCAATGTGACCGGCCATTTTTTCTTTTTTGAAATCTGCTAAGGTGTCGTATATTTTATCTGCCCCACCCGGCAGCGGCAAAAACTTCTCAGTTTCAAGCTGATACAAATCTACTGTATCACAATGAAGTGTCATAAGACTTGTTTCCATATCTCGCTTAATTTCTTCAGAGGTTTTTGCAGCAGTAGTTGTAGAAAGGAATACGTTGCGGCGGATATCATAAAGCGCGTCCCCAAGAAGCTTTTCACTTTCAGGAGTTTTGCGCGATGTATCAAAAAGATTTAAACCAGCCTCATAAGCCTTGCGGACCAGCAGCGCAACATTTTCGTCGCCACCAGCCTCGGTCAGCTTCATAGCTCCAAAGGCTACGCGAGAGATTAATAAATCTGTTTTGCCTAAACGAACGTATTCCATACTAAAAAATTACCTCCGTGTAATTTTTTAGTAGCGAGTTTTTACTTTGTAAAAACTCGTACATCAAATTACACTTTGTAATTGCGCCATCCATGGCGCACCGTTATCTGATTACCGGCTTATAATTCTTAATAGCCTTCTGGATAAAGAATACGAGGTCGTCGAGGGCAACGCGTTCCTGCTCCATTGAGTCGCGGTAACGAACTGTTACTGTGTTGTAAAGCTCGTTTGCTGAACCGTCTTCTTTCTTTTCCTGGATTGTGTCGTAGTCTACAGTTACACAGAATGGAGTACCAACTTCATCCTGGCGGCGGTAGCGCTTACCTACTGTTCCAGAAGTATCGTAATCAGTTACAAAGTCTTCCTTAAGCATGTGCTGGATTTCCTTTGCCTTTTCAGCAAGTCCATCCTTCTTCATAAGTGGGAGAACTGCAACTGTGATAGGTGCAAGACGTGGGTCAAGGTGAAGAACTGTTCTGTAGTCTTCCGGCTCTCCTGCCTTTGCAACATTCTGCTCTTCGTATGCTTCACAGAGGAACATAAGGAAGTTGCGGTTAAGACCAGCAGAAGTTTCGATTACGTATGGAACGTACTTCTTGTTTCCGTCTTCCTGGTCAATATAAGACATATCCTTCTTTGAGTATGTCTGATGCTGTGAAAGGTCAAAGTCTGTACGGCTGTGAATACCTTCGATCTCTTCAAATCCGATTGGGAAGTTGTAAGTAATATCGTAAGCATCCTTAGCGTAGTGAGCGAGCTTGTCGTGGTGGTGCCACTTGAGCTGCTTTTCAGGAATACCGTACTTAAGATAGAACTGCCAGCGGTCTTTTCTCCAGCGGTCAAAAGTTTCGTCCTCTGTACCAGGCTTACAGAAATATTCCATTTCCATCTGCTCGAATTCGCAGGTACGGAAAATAAAGTTCTTGAAAATAATTTCGTTACGGAAAGATTTACCAACCTGAGCAACACCGAAAGGTACCTTCATACGGTTAGACTGAACAATGTTCTTGAAGTCTGTAAAGATACCCTGACAAGTTTCAGGACGGAGATAAATCAAATGGCTGTCATCTGCGATTGGTCCCTGATATGTCTTGAACATAAGGTTGAACTCGCGGACAGCTGTGTACTTGCGGTTTTTAGATCCACATGTAGGACAGTTGATGTTTGCATCGATGAAAGCTTTCATTTCATCGTGAGTCATTGTATCAACTGGTTTTCCTGGGTTTACATCAGGATTAGCTGCAATAAAGTCTTCAATTAATTTATCTGCGCGGTGACGTGCGTTACATTCGATACAGTCAACCATTGGGTCAGAGAAGTGATCAACGTGACCAGAAGCCTTCCATGTTGTGTGATGCTGGAAGATAGCTGAATCAAGACCAACTACATCGTCGTGCAGCTGAGTCATGTAATGCCACCATTCATTCTGAATATTTCTTTTGAATTCTACACCGAGAGGACCGTAGTCCCAGGCTCCAGCCTGTCCACCATAAATTTCAGAAGCCTGATAAACAAAGCCTCTTCTCTTACACAAGCTGATGATTTTGTCGAGGGTACATGCGTGTACGTCTGCGTTTTCTGTTTTTGCCATTTATATCTCCTTACGACTCTGGCGTGGGCCGTTTTTGATTTTTTCGCCACGACGCACCGGGTAAGGCCGCCAATGGCTTTTAGTTGTAAATGTGAGATTATCATAAAAAGAGATTGATTGCAAATAGTTTGTTTCTTTACAAAGTAATTTTATTCTGCAGGCTTTTCGGCATTTTCAGATTTTTCTGCATCAGCCGGCTTATCTGCCGATTCTGCAGATTCTGACGCTTCTACCTCGTCTTTTTTCTCTACTTCAACAGCCTCTTCTGCTTCTTCAATTTCTTCTACGTCATCCACAGCTTCTTCACCTGTAGACTGATCAGTCTTTTTAGCTTCAGCTCCAGAATCAGCTCCAGCTTCATTTTGAGTTTCAGTCTCTTTCTCTTCTTCTTTTGAAGCTTTTCCTAAGTAATCATCAATATCAGGCGGTTCTGCATAAATCAAATTATTCAGACGCTGTTCCATATATTCAAAAATGAAATTTTTTATTACTTTTCTATCTTCCATTCCAACCTGCTTCAAAAAGAGCAGTACGGCAAAGTAATTATTATTATCAAATGATTTTACGTCAAAAACTACAGATGGTGTAACGATAGAACGACGTCCCAGAGTAATAGAAAAACTCGGTACAATCATATTCTTTTTAAGGGCTTCACCATAACTTTTTGGAAAATAACAGGTAAAACCTACAGAAGAAATATTTGCTATAGAAACCTGTAGTAATTGAGTCTGATTTGCAAAATATCCGTGAATAGAAATACTTTCATCACAATCAAGTCGTAAATATTTTCGTTTTCCCTTTGCTCCATTCAATTCAAGAATTCCAATAACATTTTCAATTAATGCTGAACCTTTTATTTCATTGAGCATTATAAAGCCGCCAGGCAGAGAAAGGTTCATCATAAACTTTTCTCTTTTTTTCTGCGGAATCATTGCAGACATCAAGCCCACAAAAATAGTTTTCAGTTTTTCATCCTGCTGAAAAGACAGAATATAATTAAACCAGCCGTCATAGCTCAATTCATCATCAATATAAATAAAACAAAGAGCATCCGGGAACATTCTTAACGCATTTTTTGTATATTTATAGTCCTTGATGATATAAGCTTCATATTCATGAAGTTTTAATTCCGGCTGAAGATAATTTTCAACATACAGAGGTGGATTTACAAAAAACACCTTTCGACCGATTATCGGATTTTCACAGCGGGGAGCAAGTGGAACCTGAATAGCAGGTTTTGCAGCTGCTTCCTGTTCTGCGGCAGCCTTTTCTTCGGCTTTATCCTGAATTTCTTCCGCAGACAAAGCTTCCTGATTTTCATCAGTCGCCAGCCCTTCCCCTGCATTCTCAGTTTCTGTTTTTTCCTGAGAGTCCTTTTTTTCCTGAGCTTCAGTCTTTTCTTTTTCTTCTGATTCTTTTTCTGGAAAATCAGCTTCACTCATATTTATATTATCATCCTATGATATATATTTTATTTTTTCTTCAGGACATTTTTCAAAAAAATCCCTGATTTCTTCTTTCAATGCATCATTCCCCTTTTCTGCTGCATTTACAAAATGCGTCTGGGCATAATGGGCAAACTGAAAGTTCATGCAGAAATAAGTAAAAAACCTCTGCAGACGGGTTTTATAAAACTCCGGCGGCTGATACTCTTCTACATTCTTTATGTAATCATAACATATTTTTTCCATATCTACCTTAATTTTTTTGCTTTTTTCTGAAAGAATTTCAGCAAAAATCCAGGGTTTTTGCACACTGGCCCGGGAAATCATAATTCCACTGATATCGGGACAGGTTTTTAGTGCATAAGAAGCTGTCGAAGCATCCTTTATATTCCCATTAAGATAGATTTCCACACCAGACCCCTTATATCTTTCACAAAGTGCCTGACAATATTGATATCTTGGTGGTCGGGAAAGTTTTTCTTTTTTTGTCCTTGGATGAAGGGTCAGAAGTTTTACTCCCTTTTCTACCAGCATATCACAGAAAGAAAAAAAGCCTTCATCTGTAAAATCTTCATCACCAAGCCTCAGCTTTACAGAAAATCGCTTTGTATTTTCCGGATTTTTATTATTGTAGAAGGTAACTTCCTGCCCTACACGTCTAATCATTTCTTCTGTTTCTTCACGAGGACGGGTCATCCAGCCTATACCAGCCCCAGTCTTATATACATCAGGAGCAGAACATCCCATATTAATATCAAGACCTATTCCGGGCAGCTCAAGAAGCTGTGCGGCTGCCTCTACCATTTTTCCGCAGTCATGGCCGGTAAGCTGCCAGACCATTTTCTGAGGAGCCGGATATGGATTTATATAGTATTTTTCAAAGGGACCTGCATTAATAAGAGAACCCGCATTTATCATCTCATTAAAGTATTCATCACAACCACCAAAATTTTCCACGAGAATTCTGAAAGCTGGATGAGAAATAGTAGCCATTGGTCCGCAGATTAATTTTTTACACATATTATACATATTATATCAAAAATCCTTTGAAATATCCCGTGTTTAGTATTATTATTATAGAACAGAATAAAAAATTAATTGGAGTATAAAAACTATGTTTGAAAGGAAAAAGTATAAGAACTTTGCTAAAACACAGCTCTCTGGCCGCTGGGGCGTACCTGTAGTTGTTTCGCTCGTTGTAATAATCATACTTAAGATTTTCAGTCTTCCGGATGTATTGCAGTTATATAAGAATGGATACTTTACCGCTATCATGAATCTGGATTACTTAGCATTAGCAGAAGCCGCACAGGCATCTAACACATCGCTTCTGACATCGCTCATTTCGTGTAGTGTAAGTGCAATTCTTTCAGTTGCTTCAATTAATTTATTCCTTAAAATGTCACGCTCTCCAGAGCCTGTAAGTTTCAGTGACTTTATAGAAGGTTTTAATAACTGGGCCCGTGCAATACTTGCAGTTTTGTGGCAGCTTCTCTGGGTTTCACTCTGGACCCTTCTTTTCATTATTCCGGGAATCATCAAGGCAATTGCCTACTCCCAGATGTTTTATCTCATAGTTGAATACAAAGAACTTTCTATAACAAAAGCCATGCGCATCAGTATGGAAATTACAAAAGGTCACAAATGGGATTTATTTGTAATGTACCTCACTTTCTTAGGCTGGGATATTCTTGCATTACTCACATTTGGATTCCTTGATCTCTGGCTTCTTCCATATAAAAACATGACATACATAAATGCATATCATGCACTTATAAAAGAGGCAATTGAATCAGGAAGACTTAATCCGGAGGATTTATCAGAATGAAAAAAACAACAAAATCGGGCTTAATCGTATTAATTCTTTTTCTTATTGCAATTGCTGTATATGTATTCTTTTCATTCAAGGGATTAACCGGTGACTCTAAAGTAGCCATAAACTCTTCAAATACATACCGTGTAGCAGAAGATTCTGAAAGCTACAACCCGTCTGCTGCAAAGGCTTACAGAAATGAGTTTATTGCTGCCATTTATATAGAAGGAACTATTACTGCTGCAAATAATTCATATAATCAGAAATGGCTCTTATCTACAATCGAATCTCTTAAGAAGAATGATAAAAATGCAGGTCTTGCTGTTTTCATCAATTCTCCTGGAGGAGCTGTATATCAGGCTGATGAAGTTTATCTTGCCCTGCAGGATTACCGTACAACAAAGCGTCCGGTTTATATTTATCAGGGACCTATGGCTGCTTCCGGCGGTTATTATATTTCATGTGCAGGAAACAAGATTTATGCAAACCGCAATACACTTACTGGCTGTATCGGTGTAATAATGGGAAATTCATTTGACCTTACAGGACTTTTTGACAGACTTGGCATCAAATCAACAACTATCCATTCTGGCGCAAACAAGAATATGTTTAATTACAATGAGCCAGTCACCGAAGAACAGAAGGCTATCATGCAGGCAATGTGTGATGAGTGTTATGATCAGTTTGTTTCTATCGTTGCTAAAAACAGAGGCATTCAGTACAACACCTGCTGTAAGATTTCTGACGGAAGACTTTATTCTGCAAAACAGGCTCTCGACAACCGTCTCATAGATGCAATTGATACCTGGGATAATATGCTCCGCGACCTTGCAGAAAATGAACTTAAAAAGCCAGGAATCAAAGTAACAACCTTTAAATATCAGAAAAAGCAGAATCTTTACGAAATGCTTACAGAAAAAGCACTTGATATTCAGACTGCAAAAGCAGCTGCAACACTTGGTCTTCCATCAGAAGTAATCAAGTCAATGAATGACAATGCTTTGGTTCCGATGTACCTAGCACCTGTGAATCAATAAAAGTATTGAAATAAGCATTATCTAGTCAAATAATAAAGACCAGCCTTCTTGCCGTTTACAAGGGTATGAAGGCTGTTTTTTATTTTAAAGCCGGCCTCTTCTGCAGTCTGCTCCAGTTCTTCTTTTCGTGCAGAAAGAATTACAATGCGGCCAGAAGATGTAAGTATTCTGTCAAAAGACTGGAACATCTTTTTGTAAAAATCTTTTATATCACCTATATCTTCATAATATCCCCATGGAGGGTCTGTAATTACAAGACTGATTGATTTATCTTCTATATGGTTTAGAGAAAAAGCATCACACTGACGGCAATCAACAAGTCCTTCAGCTTCACCTGAAATCTGTTTTCTGGATTTTGTAAGCTCTACCCTTTCAGCATCAATATCACTTATAAAAAGCTTTTGAAACTGGAATTTTTTAACAAGCTGTGTCGGGATTGAACCATAACCACAGAAAGGTTCAATAATTGTGTCCTCAGGCTTTACATCTGCAAAACAAGAGATAAAGTATGCAATCTCAGGCCTTAGTTCGCCCTTGTTCAGATTCTTTTCTGTAAATTCACGTTTACAAATCAACTCTCCGCAAAATGCAAAACCTTCACGTCTTATAGAAAACCAGATTTCATTTGTAGGAGAAAGACGATCCAGTTTGAGTTTTGAATTTGCAAGAACATATTCTTCTATCCGGCGGGTAAGATTTTTATCTACTTTAGCAAACTGATTTTCCTGTACAAAGCGAACCCGAAAGCTTCCTTTATTAACAAGAAAATAATTTTTAACAGAAGTCACCGCCCCTACCAGAGAAGGAAAGTTTAACCCCTTACCTTTCATAGTTTTTAGAATAAAGAAAATATTATTGAAGTAAATGATTTTTTCGAGTTCGCGGGAATCACCGTCAAATCTATAATGAATTAAACCATCATACAGGTTTATGATTTTCAACTTGGGGAACCGGCTGGTTAAATCACTCTCGACAAGGCTCTGAAAACCGGTTATAAATGTAGAAACGAATTCCGCCATGCCTCGTATTATATATTTTTCACACTAGACACACAAGGCAAAAATCCATATAATTAAAAGATACACGCTATATGTTTAAAGTGAGTTTTTACAACTCCAGGAGGAAAATTGGCATACGTGAATAACAATAACAACAAAAACGGTCAGAGAATCAATGAAATGATTCGCGTCCGCGAAGTACGTCTTATTGATGACGAGGGAAATCAGTTAGGCATTGTTGCTACACAGGAAGCCCTCAGAATGGCAAAAGACAAAGACTTAGATCTTGTTGAAGTTTCACCAAATGCTAACCCACCGGTTTGTAAAATACTTGACTATGGCAAATACAAGTTCGAACAGGAAAAAAAGCTCCGTGATTCCAAGAAGAACCAGAAAGTATTGAAGCTGAAGGAAATCCGCATGCAGCCAAAAATCGGCTCCGGAGATCTGGATACTAAGGCCAAACATATACAGGAATTTCTTGACGAGGGTGACAAGGTTAAGGTTACAATCCGCTTCCGCGGTCGTGAGCTTGCCCACACTGAACTCGGCTATGATGTTCTGAATGAGGTGTTAAAGCGACTTACCTCGGCGTACAACATCGATAAGCCTGCCGCAATGGATGGTAGAAACATGTCGATGACAATCTCAGCAAAAGCCGCAAAATAAGGGGTTTAGAAATGCCTAAAATGAAGACTAAGAAGTCAGCAGCTAAGAGATACTCTCTTACTGGGTCTGGCAAAGTTAAGCACAAGAAGCAGAACCTTCGTCATATTTTGACAAAACGTTCTCCTAAGAGAAAGAGAAATCTTCGCGCTGCAGGTTATGTAGCAGAAGCAGATGCAAAGAAAATCAGAAAGCAGATGCTTCCTTACGGTTAATAGGAGTAGTATATGTCAAGAGCAATAGACGGAACAAAAAGAAAGAACCGCCGTGTAAAGATCCTCAAGCTTGCTAAGGGTTTCCGTGGCGACAGAAAATCAAACTACAAACCAGCTAAAGATGCTGTAACAAAGGCTCTCGGTCACGCTTACGTAGATCGCCGTGACAGAAAGCACGAATTCCGCACTCTCTGGATTGCACGTATTAACGCTGCTGTTCGTGAAGAAGGAATGACATACTCACAGTTTATCAACGGAATTAACAAAGCAGGTATTAAATTGAACCGCAAGGCTCTCTCTAATATGGCTATTGAAGATCCTGTTGCATTCAAGGCAGTTGTTGAAGCTGCTAAGAAAGCTGTACAGGCTTAAGGAAGTTTGAATATGATTTCACTCGATCAGGTTTATCTTCTTGAACAAAAGGTTGAAAGTGCTGTTGAAAAGATTCAGCAGCTGCAAGCAGAAAACGATGCTCTCCGCAGCAAATGCAACGAGCTCACAAATGCGCTTTCTGCAAAGTCGGAGCAACTTTCTAATTTTGAGTCAGATCAGGACCAGATTGAGACTGGAATCAAAAAGGCGCTTGACCGTCTGAATTCAATCGAGAATTCAGTTTTAAAAACTGCAACTCAGATTAATCAGGCGGCTCAGGCTGCTAAGCCTGAAGTACAGGCTGCACCTGCCCCACAGGCAGAAAGTCCAAAACCAGCCGCAGCACCAGTTCAGAGTGCTCCTAGTTTTGAGACAATGGACACAGTTCCAGTAACTACTGAAGAACCGGCAGAAACAAACGAAGAAGAGCCGGTAAATATTCCAGAACAGGTATTCGATTCTACAAATGTAGAAGAAAGCTTTGAGGGCGAAGATGACATCGACGCTCCTGAAGATGATAATCACGACGGCTTAGGCTTTGATATTTTCTAATGGGAAAATTAAAAATTGAAATGCTTGGAACTTCTTTTACAATCCAGGCAAACGAAGACAACGAATATCTCGAAAAGCTTTTAGGCTATTACAAAAGAATCACAGAAGACGTAAGTAAAATCGACTCAATCAAAAATCCACTCCAGACTGCAATCCTTTCGGGCATTATGATTTGCGACGAACTTTATAAAGAAAAACAGGCTAAGGTTGCAATGGAAAACGGCGAATATATTCCTGTTGAAAACGATATGGATACAATGGAGATAGAACGCCGAACACAGAATATGATTGATAAAATCGATAAGGTACTATAAATTATGGAAGGCGCGGCTCTCACAATCTGGGTGGACGCGGATTCCTGCCCTTCTCTCGTAAGAAATCACACAGTAAAAATGGGAAATAAACTCGGTCTCAAAGTTATCTTTGCAGCAAACAAAAAAATCAGCTGCGATACAGGCAATTTTGAAATGACTATTTGTGGTGCAGAAAAAGATGCCGCAGATAATTATATTTTTGATAACTGCAAGACAGGTGACCTTGTAATAACCCGTGATATTGTTTTTGCAGACCGTCTTGTAGAAAAAGGAATCAGCTGCATAAACGACCGGGGCACAGAGTTTACCCGTGAAATGATAAAAGAGCGTTTGAGCACAAGGGACTTTGATTTACAGCTTGCACAAATAGGTCTTGTTAAACATCACCACGAGGGCTACGACAAAAAAAAGTTCGCGGAATTCGCGAACTCTTTTGATAAGGTTATACATCGTTTGTTACGACAAGTGGTTTCGACAAGCTCAACCACCAGCGTTTAATCTTCCGGCTCATCCGGATATGCCATCTGAATAGAACAGATTCTGTCTTTTACCTGCATAAAGGCAAGTACAACCTCAGGGTCAAACTGAGAACCAGAATTATTCAGAATTTCTGAGAAAGCATCTTCAATAGTCCATGCCTCTTTATAACAGCGTTTGTGACTCAAAGCATCAAAAACATCGGCTACTGCAACAATACGTGCAGAAAGCGGAATATCTTTTCCGCTCAACGGCTCACAAAGAGGAACAATTCCATCTTTTACAGAAAAATCGCTAAGCGAAATCTTTCCAGGATAACCGGAAGAACCACCATCCCAGCGGTCGTGATGATGAAGAGCAACTTCCTGAGACATTACATCAAGAAGCGACTCCGGCGGCTCGAAAAGCTGCGCACCAATACAGGTATGGCCTTTCATAATATTTCTTTCCTCATCTGTAAAACGAGGGAAGGCTTTCTTTAAGATTACATCAGAAATACCAACCTTACCAACATCATGGAATTTTGCTGCTATTTTAAGATTATCGCGGTAACGATGGATTTCTGCTTCCGGAACATTGTGATTAAATGCCCAGCGGTCATAAATTTCGAGAGAGTATGAAGAAACACGTTCAATATGCGGGTATGTTTCTTTTGGATCACGGAACTCAGACATCTTAAGCATACGCTTTACCATATTTGCAGTAAGGTAAGCGTGCTGTAAAGCCTGAACCGCAGCAGTTGCAAAGTGAGCGATGAGCATTTCTGCTTCATCATCAAAAGTAATTATATTACCGTCTTCATCCTTTGCATTGATAATCTGAAGAATACCAAGAAGATTACCATTTGCCATCTTAAGCGGAATGGTATACATGGATTTTGTACGGTAATCAGTTGTAAGGTCTGTGTTTTTATTAAATTTGTATGGCTTTGATTCCGGGATTTTATAGCAGTCTTTAATATTTAACGGCTTTCCGGAAACAGCTACATAACCACAAATCTGCTTTTCGTTAATTGGAAATGAGAAGCTTGTATAAGGAAGCTTTTCACCAGGAGCAAGTTCTTTAAGATGTGTATCGTTCTGGCCATATTTGATTTTAAGCTTATCGCCTTCTACAACGTAAATAGAACCGGCATCCGCATTAACAATTTTACGGGTCTCGGTTAGAATCCGCTCAAGAAGAACATCAACGTCCTGAATTTCTCCAAGTTCACGTTCAATTTCTATAATGCGCTGCAGTTTATCATCATGGTCAGATTCAATGTGGTCAATTTCTCTCATAGCATATCTATTATGACTGATAATTCAAAAAAATCAAGATGTAAAACACGTTTTTTGTTTTTTGACGATTGAGAAGTAAATAGGCCCGGCCCCATTCTGATTATCCGGCATGATCATATAACCAAACTGCGTTTTTTCAAAACCAGGAAGTGTTAATGCAGGTGCAAATGCTGAAATCTCGTTGAGATCAGGATTGGGTTCCAGAAGGCAGAAAGCACTTCCGTCTTTATTAAACTTTTTGTAAAGCCTCTCTATCATACCGTCATTTTCCTGCGGACAGAGGGCACAGGTTGAATAAAGAAGTATTCCCTCCGGCCGGAGCAGACGGTAAGCAGAAGAAAGCAAAGCCCATTGTTCTGTAGTAACAGTTTTAATTCGTGATGGTGACCAGGTATTCAAATATTTCGGATCTGCAATTACATGGCGTTCAGAAGAACACGGTGCATCCAGAAGAATCCTGTCAAAGCATTCTGTCTGGCGTGTACACCAGGTTGCACCGTCGCTGCAGGAAGTTTTTACACGTTCTGATATTTCAGGCGGAAGGCAGGTTTCTACTACGGTAGAAAGGCGGTGTTTACGTTCTGGAGAACGCTCGTTTGAAGAAAGGATTGCGTCCTCCGGCATACGGCTTGCAAGAACAAGAGTTTTGCCGCCGGGCGCGGCGCAGAGATCTAAGAGGTCGGTGGCATTTTCAAGCGGCAGGCAGAGGGCGGCAAGTACAGATGCACTGTCGAGAAAATATGATTGTTCAGCTCCGGTTACGTGATATTCAACTGCACTTCCCTCGCCTGCAAAAGATTCTTTTAAAGACTGCCAGCGCTCTCCATAGAGCTCACTATAATAATGTTCAAAGCCTTCTGCTCCAGACAGTTTTTCTTTAGCGGATTTTTTGCTCATCAAAAAGCCCTGCCTCAATTTTATATTTTAATATACGTTTTACAGCTTCATTAATTTTTTGTTCAAAAGCCGTATCCTCTTTAGCCCGCTGATATAAAACTTTTCCAGCTTTAGCAAATCGTTTTTCTGAAATCATAATACAGTCTACACCTGCCTCAACAGCACGAATTGCTGCAAGTTCCGGAGGGTATCCGTTATCAGCCAGTGCGCCCATAAAAATATCATCTGAAAAAATAAGCCCTTTATAACCGTACTGATTACGAAGAATGTCACTTACCCAGACCTTTGAAAGACAAGCCGGAACTCCAGCATCAACCGCAGATGTACGTGCATGAGACATAAGAACTACCGCCGGCTCATATTTTACAAGTGCGCGAAATGGTTCAATTGATTTTTCAAGCTCTATCTTTGACAGCGTAATTTCTGGAAGTCCTGTATGAGGATCGGTATTTGTATTTCCAGGGAAGTGTTTGAGTACTGTTGCAATTCCACTGTTTTCATAAGCGTTGATACAAGCGCGACCATATTCTGTCACCTGCTCAAGGCTTCCGAAGCTGCGGCCGTCAAGAAACTCTTTATTATCTTCGGTGCACACTTCTACAACAGGAGCCAGATTCATATCAAACCCCAGCGCCTTCATTCCGGCCGCCTGTTCTCCATACAATCTGTATGCTCCGCTTATATCATAATCCTTAGCAACCATTTCATTTGAAGGAAGTTTCGGATTCAGTTTTTTTAGACGACTTACCCATCCGCCTTCCTGATCCACACAAAGATACGGCTGAAGATTACCGTACAGGTTGCAATACCGGCGGATTGATTTTATATAATCCTGCATCTGCTCGCGGCTGTCTGCAATATTATAAGAAAAGAAAATATAACCACCGGCAATAAGCGGAGTATCATCTTTTGTGCCGGTCATCGCCCCTACTGTCTCATAAGAACGGAAAGTCGTGCATCCTTCAAGATTTTCTATAAACATCTGCGCAATTTTATCTTCCAGCGGCATTGCATTAACATACCGATCAAGAGCAGCTTCATTTTCTTTTTGAATTTGTTTTATATAGTTTTGAATTTCAGCAGCAGATGCATGTGCTTTTATTTCTTTTTTAGTCTGCTTGTCTGTACAGGATGTCAGTAAAAGGATTAAGCCTAAAATCACTCCAAACTTTTCTTTCATATCTTCTATTATACTAAATTATTTGTTATAATAAAAGGTATGAAGCGGATTGCCATAATTACAGGTGCGAGCTCAGGAATCGGTGAAGAATTCACCCGTCAGGTATGTGCAAAATATGATTATGATGAAATCTGGATTATTGCACGACGTGAAGAAAAACTTCTGACTCTTGCTGAGGCATTGAATAAAACTAAGAACTTTAATTGCGTACGTCCTGTTGTTATGGATGTTGCAGGTAAAGCTGGAGTTGAAAAACTCAAATCTTTTATCAAGTCTGAAGATGAAAAGCTTCGTAAAGTTGAAAGTGGAATTGAAATCGGACTTTTGATTAACAATGCAGGTTTTGGAACTTACGGTCCCTTTGCAGAAACTTCCATTAATCGGCAGATGGACATGATTGAGCTGAACTGTACTACGGTTACTGGAATCTGTGGAATTGCACTTCCCTACCTTAAGTCTGGTTCAGTTATTATCAACACCGCCTCACTGGCAGCATTTTTGCCGCTGGGGAATTTTGCGGTGTACGGTGCGACAAAATCTTACGTTTTAAGTTTTTCAGTTGCACTTGCAGCTGAACTTCATGATAAGGGAATTAAAGTCTGTGCTTTATGTCCGGGATCTGTAAGTACTGAGTTTGCAAATGTTGCTTCAAACGGAGCCCGTAAAGAAGTAAAAGGAGGTTTTCCTCCACAGAAGGTTGTGTCACAGTGTCTGCGTCGCGCCTTCAAAGGAAAGACCATTTCACTTTACAGACCTAAGTGGCGCATAAACGCTTTTTTAAGCCGTTTTATCGGCCGCTATCTTGGAGCGAGATTTACCTATAAATACAGTCCGCGTCCTCACAACCCGGACCAGGATATGATAAAGAAAGATGAAGAGATTTCGGTCTCTGATTTTATTTAGGAGATTATAACCACTATGAATAATATTACCAGCGCACTTTTTACAGATTTTTATGAACTGACAATGGCTCAGGGCTACTGGAAAGAGAACATGAATCAGGAAGTTGTTTTTGACATGTTCTTCAGAAGAAACCCTTTCAACGGCGGATTTTCGATTCTTGCCGGAAACGAAACTCTTATGGATATTATCGTAAACTTCCGCTTCAGTGAAGATGACATTAAATATCTTGCAGAGCAGAAGATTTTCGAACAGGGCTTTCTTGATTACCTGAAGGATTTCCACTTTACCGGCGACCTTTACACAATGGACGAAGGAACTGTAATCTTCCCTCAGGAGCCGCTTGTCCGCATTCATGCAAATCTTATTGAAGCTCAGATTCTCGAAGCTCTTGTTTTGAATCATGTAAACTTCCAGAGTCTTATAGCTACAAAAACTGCCCGCATCTGGCTGGCTTCCAAAAAAGCACCGATTATGGAATTTGGTCTTCGCCGTGCACAGGGGCCTGATGGTGGCATGAGTGCAACACGTGCATCTTACATTGGTGGTGCTGCTGGAACTTCCAACACACTTGCCGGGAAAGAATACGGCATTCCTGTTATGGGAACCATGGCTCACTCCTGGATTATGTCTCACTCTTCTGAGCTTGAGGCCTTCCGCGAGTATGCAAAAATCTATCCTACAAATTCAGTATTCCTTATTGATACTTATGATACCCTGCACTCTGGTATTAAGAATGCAATTATTGCAGGTGGCGAGCTTGTAGAAAAAGGCTATAACTTTGGTGTTCGTCTGGATTCCGGAGACATTTCTTACCTGACCCGCGAAGTTCGTAAAGAGCTGGACCGAGCAGGCTACCCTCAGGCAAAAATCAGCGTATCTAACGAGCTTACAGAAGAAATCATTACAACACTCGTTGCAAGCGGTGCTCCAATCAACAGCTGGGGCGTTGGTACTCATATGGTTACTGGTGGCAACGAAGCATCTTTCACAGGTGTTTACAAGCTTGCTGCCCGCCACGACAAGGCTACAAATCAGATGGTTCCTGCAATGAAGTTTTCTGATAACCCTGCAAAAACAACAAACCCAGGCATCAAAAATGTATTCCGCCTTTATGATGAAAACGGAATGGCCCTCGCTGATATTCTCGCCCTCGAAGGTGAGACAATTGAAGCTGGCAAAGAGTACCGCTATCACCACCCTATGGTAGACTACCGCCAGTTCACTTGCAAAGCTGCAAAAATTGAGCCGCTTTTGAAGAAACGCCTTGAAAAAGGTCAGCGCGTAACAGAACGCCTTCCTGATTCAGAGCAACTCAAAATCAGCCGAACTACAATGCAGAGCCAGCTTGAAAGCTTTGATGAGTCATACAAGCGAATCTTAAACCCACACATTTACAAGGTTTCACTCACAGAAAAGCTGATGGAATTGAAAAAGGATTTTATTGAGAAGAATATACGCTAGATTGTCGGATCAAGCCCGACGATGACATATTTTACTGTCATACCCCGGCTTGACCGGGGTATCCATTTCTACGGTAAATACAGCGGCTGTATGTTTCGCATTGAAGCAAAGAGCCGCTCTTTTTTTGCCTCGTCGCCATCTGTCAAAGCTTCGAGTTTTGCCCTCGCTTCTTTGCGTCCAGAATTATCCTGATAGTCGCAGGTGCAGGTATAGCCCGCATAGCCGCCTGCCTTGGCTTCTTCTATCAATCGCGCTTCACTTACATAACAAAGTGGCCGTATTACAGTAACCGGAAAGTTATCATACTTAAGCTTTGGCGGCATAGATGCCAGCTCACCCTTATTCAACATATTCATAATCAGGGTTTCAAGAATATCATCCATATGATGACCAAGGGCTATTTTGTTGTAGCCGTTAGCAATGGCATAATTCAAAAGCTCTGTGCGGCGCTGGGTAGAACACCACCAGCAGTTCATCTTCTGTCCGGGCTTTACGCGCTCGAGCACGTTTACATTAAGCTGTTCAAAAGAAACACTCCACTGCCCGAACAAATCAGCAATCCCCGCAGGAAAATCCGGCGCAAAATCACTTTTGATAAAAAGAGCTTTGTATTCAAAATTACAGTCCAGACGCTTTGCCCTGTCTGAAAAATATTTGATTAGCGCGGTAGAATCTTTACCGCCGCTGGCACCAATAAGAATGCGGTCGCCTTTTTCTATGAGATTATAGTCGAAACATGCCTTGTCGATTAGACTGGAAAGTCTGGGTTGTTTTTTCATAAACAAAAAAAAGCTCCGAAAGAAAACGGAGCTCTATGATTTAAACCGCAGGCGAAGCCTGTCGGTTTTGAAATTGGTTTCGCCCGTGCCGAAGGCATCGAGCGATTAAACCGGTTAGGCTGCACGCAAAGCGTGTCAGCCTGAACAAGTATTAGAAACTTCCTGCTACGGCAACAGCACAAGCAACTGTACAGCCTACCATAGGGTTGTTACCCATTCCCATGAAGCCCATCATTTCTACGTGAGCTGGTACTGATGAAGAACCTGCGAACTGTGCATCTGAGTGCATACGTCCGAGAGTATCAGTAAAGCCGTAAGAAGCAGGACCTGCAGCCATGTTATCTGGGTGAAGTGTACGACCTGTACCACCACCTGAAGCAACAGAGAAGTATTTCTTACCAGCAAGGAGACGCTCCTTCTTGTAAGTACCTGCAACAGGGTGCTGGAAGCGAGTTGGGTTTGTTGAGTTACCAGTGATAGAAACATCAACATCCTCGTGCCACATAATTGCAACACCTTCGCGTACATCGTCAGCACCGTAGCACTTTACGATAAGGCGGTCTGGGTTAGATCCGTATGGAACTTCCTTTACAACCTTAAGAGCCTTGTCTGTACCTTCGCCGTTGAAATAGTCGAATTCAGTCTGAACGTATGTGAAGCCGTTGATGCGTGAAATAATCTGAGCAGCGTCTTTTCCAAGACCATTCAAGATAACGCGGAGCTTGTTCTTGCGAACCTTGTTAGCGTTAGCAGCAATCTTAATAGCACCTTCAGCAGCAGCGAAAGATTCGTGTCCTGCCAGGAATGCGAAGCACTGTGTTTCTTCTGAAAGAAGACGTGCACCAAGGTTTCCGTGTCCAAGACCAACCTTGCGGTCATCAGCTACAGAACCTGGAAGACAGAATGCCTGAAGTCCCTTACCGATGTTAGCAGCAGCTGCAGAACCAGTCTTGTCTCCAGTCTTTTCTGCTTCTTTGATTGCAATTGCAGATCCGAGTACATATGCCCATTTAGCATCCTCGAAACAAATCTGCTGTGTAGACTGACAGATTTCATATGGATCGAAACCACGATCCTGGCAGAGTTTGCGAGCTTCGTTCAAACCAGCTTCGCCTTCTGCAAAACCATATTCTTTAAGAGCCTTATTCACCTGAGGAATGCGGCCTTCAAAATCTTCAAATAATGCCATAATTCTATTCCTCCTGAGCTCTATTCTTTGCGTGGGTCGATAAGTTTTACCATACCCTGATCTGCAGTTACACGACCATAGTGTGTGCGTGCACCAGCGATAGCTTCTTCAGCTGGCTTACCAGCCTTAAGAGCGTCCATAAGTTTACCAAAGTTGATACAGTTGTAACCGATAATCTGATTGTCCTTATCGATTGCACAAGTCTCAACATAACCTTCTGTCATTTCGAGGTAGCGAGGACCTGTTTTGCGTGTAGCAAACATTGTACCTACCTGAGAGCGGAGATTCTTTCCGAGGTCTTCAAGAGAAGCACCAACTTTAAGTCCGTCCTTAGAGTAAGCAGACTGTGAACGACCGTAAACAATCTGGAGGAAGAGTTCGCGCATAGCAGTGTTGATAGCATCGCAAACAAGGTCAGTGTTCAAAGCTTCAAGAACAGTTTTTCCGATAAGGATTTCTGAAGCCATAGCAGCTGAGTGAGTCATACCAGAACAACCGATAGTCTCAACCAATGCTTCTTCGATGATACCTTTCTTGATGTTCAAAGAAAGCTTACAAGCTCCCTGCTGTGGTGCACACCAACCGATACCGTGTGTGAATCCAGAAACATCTTCAATTTTCTTAACCTTTACCCATTCTCCTTCTTCAGGGATTGGGGCTGGTCCATGATATGCGCCTTTAGCCAAAGGACACATATGCTCCACTTCTGCAGTGTATGTCATGTTTTGCTCCTATAAATTCATCGTGTCATAACCCGATGATAATTTAAAATTTTGACATTATAAAATACCATTTTTCAGTGATTATTACAATATAACCGGATACTGTTATTTAAACAAATAAAAATACTAGAATTGGCGCAAAATCACCTTCCGACACGCGTTCCGCCCTTCGCTAACGCTCACCCTCCTCGGGCACTTCATGCCCTGCGGTGGGCAAGGGGCTCCATGCTTGGCGCTAATTTCAGTTAAACAAAAAAAAGCCAGCAGCTACCTAGTCGTTCGCTTACGCTCACTAACGAGTTTGAGAGACAGGCTCTCAAACTCGCTTTCAAATCCAGAAGTCTCTCCATCATCTGGCTCACAGTTTAATTCCAGAGTTCGGTTCGTCCCGGGAAAGCTTCTCCGGCTGTTATTTCAGATCTCAGTAATCTGAATTTTCTCTTTAAACAAAAAAAGCCAGCAGCTACCTACTTTCCCGGGACGAACCCAGTATCATCGGCGTAAGAGAGCTTGACTTCCGTGTTCGGAATGGGAACGGGTATTACCTCTCCACTATGGCCACTGGCATTATTAACAATGCGAAGAACGAAGTGCGTAAGTTCCACAAGGGAAGCACGCAGGA
>Ga0129307_1000985_pt1 | contig 36167 bp, 18 predicted proteins | sample P1105metagenome_FD_94437 | JGI IMG/M metagenome (GOLD analysis project Ga0129307, IMG submission 94437) | Capybara group fecal microbial communities from Wisconsin, USA - P1105 metagenome | ecosystem: Host-associated > Mammals > Digestive system > Large intestine > Fecal | place: USA: Wisconsin...
AATTATTGTTATGCAGTTGGCCGACCGCATCTCAATATTAGTCAAAGGATTTTTTTCTCATGACCGCCAGAAGGCTTTTACGGAACCACCGGCCTAGCCGGTGGTTTTCGATTATACAAAAAATCCCGGTCGGTGACCGGGATCCTTTTTTAAGACTTATTTCTTCTTAGAAGACTTACTCGATGATTTCGAGGAGGACTTCTTAGTATTCTGAAGCGGTCTTTCGTTGCCATGCAACACCGGACGGCGGTAACCGAAGCGCGTCAAGAGTTCGTCGCTGGACTTCAGCACATCGCCAATCTTGTTGGAGTTCTCGTTGATCGGCGGAACCACGCAACGGAGCTTGGAACGAATATCCACATTGGTCTTCACGATGAACGGACCGGTACCATAGAGACGACCACGAGTATCTCTCAATTCGCCGTTCATATCCGGCTTCATTTCGAAGAAGAGCTTCACAAGGCCAGCCTTGTCGACAAAATCAGGATCATCGACATCGTAATCGAAGCTGAACTTGTCAATGAACTGACCGCCTGTCGTGTAGAACCAAAGCTTCACGTGAGCCTTAGATTCATAGAGCGTAGCCTTGCTGTAGTCCTTGAGGCTCTTGAACTCTTTCTGGAATTCGTCAGAGCAGTATTCCTTTACGTATTCCTTAACATCCATCTTCTTGGCATCAGCTGCATCGACTTCGTCGAGAACCACCATGTCGCCGTTGATAATGATATCGTCCAAAGTCGCGAGACCACCAACAGACGTTGCCACCGGCAGCTTCAAGTCAATCTTGAGTGTCGGACCGATATGGCCATCATAGCCCGGATACGGTTCGTCACCAGAGCCCTTCTTGGTATCACCATCAAAGCCCTTGACCACTTCCTTCTCTTTATGAGTCGTGGGGTTCAAGATGCTTACGGCATAAGACTGATCTTCTTCAGGCGGGTTGCTAGAATAGTACTTATCGACAGAGTCAATCGACACGAGAATCATCGGCTTTTCGAGGTCAATATTGACATCCTTAGCCTTCTTCATCATGACGCTGACTTCAGCAACCATTTCGTTGCCAGCCTTGTCGCGGTAAATACGCTTGATGGTATTCACGCCCTTGTGGAGGCTTTCGAAGTTCAAGGTATCCTGCTTGACGCAGTTGTCCTTGTCGCCATCGATAGAAATGCACCAATCGACATCGACATAGTTTGCATAGACCACGTCGTTTTCAGACGGAGAAAGAATCTTGACGAACGGTTTCACCTTGTCGAGCACCATGAACACGGACTTGTCGGCGGAGTTGCCATACTTGTTCGTGTAGGTGTAAGTCACGAGGTAGCCCCTGTCGCCTTCGTCGTTAGCCACAATCTTGCCCTTTTCGTCGATGACGTAAGAGACCGTAGCCTTGTTGCCTTCGACACCCTTGGCATCGTAGGTCACCGTGAATGCGCCAACGCCAGTCTTCAAATCAACTTCGTCGCTATCCTTAGAGTCATTCTTCTTGCTGGAGCTCGAGGAATCACCCTTCTTGCTAGAGCTAGAAGTCGGCTTGCTAGAACTTGAGCTCGGGACATCGACCATCAAGTTGCCTTCGGAGTCACCGTAGAGCATCTTGCCCGTTTCGGCATCAGCCTTGTAGGAGACAACCACAGTCTTGCCCTTCACCTCGACAGTGGTCGAAACTTCAATGACTTCCGTCATCTTCTTCTGACCATTTTCGTCGATGACCGGGACCTTGATAATATCGCCATCGTTATCGACATTATAAGAGATAACGATATCGGTTCCGTTCACAGTTTTCTTGTAAGAAACGACAGTCTTGTTGTCGTTGACCGGAGTCGTAGAAACACCCGATTTCGGATCCTTGTCCAGCGACGGCTGAGACTTGGCCACATCAATGAGCGTCTTGACGACCTTATCCGAAACGGCAACCGTATCCAACACCACTGTGACATCGAACGTTTCCGTATAGCCGGAGACCGTATCCTTCACAGAGACCTTGACATCCTTTTCCTTATCGTTCACGTAGATAGAAGAGTCCTTCTTATCAACCTCTTCGACAACGGTAAAGATGTTATCAGCAGTAACCTTTGTCTTCGGAGCAAACACATCGACAACCGGAGCGGCAGTGCTGTAGCACACTTCGATGGTGTCGGCGCCAGCAATATCCTTGCTAGAATCCTTGAACGACTTGATAATCTGTTGGCAACCTTCCTTCAAGGTATCGAGGCTAGACTTGGTCTTGCCATCCTGCTTCCATTCCACAAGGATAACTTCCTTGTTCGTGTAAATCGGTTTATCCTTGGTCGGATTCAGATAGACAGAATCACCTGCTTCGACACGAGTAATCTTGACTTCGGACTTTTCAACGACGTTACCCACATTGATTGTAATGTCGGTAGTATCCGTGAATTCACCATCCGTCACATAGACCTTGACCACATAGGACTTTTCAGTTTCATAGTCAAGTTCGCCCTTCAAGACAATGTCGCCATTTTCCTTGATTTCGAACTTTTCATTTTCTTCAACCGGATAGAACTTCAGGTCGTTGAACTTCGGATTCTTCTTATCCGGATCGTCTGCTTCGATAGGTCCTTTCTTGGTACCCGGCTTGGAATCTTCGGGGAACGTGAATTCCTGCGGAGTAATCTTCGGAGCCTCGTTCTCGTCAACGACCTTGATGACGATATCGCCCGGAGTTTCAAGACCATCGATATCCTTGACAGTCACCGAGATAGTGAATTCCTGCATCTTTTCGTAGTCGATTTCAGCGCCATCCTTGACCTTGATTTCGCCGCTCTGAGTTACAGTCACGTACGGATTATCTTCGGTCAGTTCATACAGGAGTTTGTCATCATCGCCATCCGGGTCCTTAGCCTCGATGATACCGATAGAAGTACCTTCATCGGAATTTTCCTTGACCTTGAATTCCGTACTTGTAATTTCCGGAGCCTTCGGCTTGTTCTTGAGCGTAACTGTAATCGTTGTCTTTGTAGTAAGTTCCGGATACTTTTTGTTATCCCTGTCAGACAAAGAGACAACCAATTCATACGTGTGCTTTGTATCCTTCTGGAAGTCAAAGACTCGTTTTGTCTTAATCTTGCCATCTTCGGTAATGTCGAGATCATCGGTATCGCCACCAACAGCAGCAAACACGTTATCCATAAACACCATGGCAGTATCAACATCCGCAGGATCAAGCCTACCAATAACATTGCCGGCCTTATTTCCATCGTAGAACGAGAATGTCGTGCTTCCCCAAATAATAGGCATTTCATTCACGTCAACAATGTTGATGGTCTTGGATACTTCAGCAGTCAAACCATCAGCATCCATCACACCAACAATAATGCTGTAAGAATGACTCATGTTTTCGTAATCAATTTGGGACGGATTCTTCACAGATAAGCAAAGGTTGTAAACATTGCCTTTCTTTTCAACCTTAGCGTCAAACAAGCGGTCAGCATCCTTGGTATTACCATCATCCTTGATATAACCAAGCATTGTTGCAGTCTGCCCCACATCCTCATCTTCAAGTTCATAACAAGCGATTTCAGGCTTAAGAGGCTGCTCGGCAGTATTTTCCGCAACATCGTATCCCTTCTTGCCGTCATCCTTAATCTTAGGCTTATCCGGATCATCAATAATCTTGATGGTCACAGGAGTCGTAGCCTGATAGTTTTCAAAGCCTTTATCCTTACCATTATCCGTTGCCGTAGCCACGACCTTATATTCTTTTTTCTTTTCATAGTTCAAAGTCTTGGTCGCGAGATAGATACTACCATCATCATCAATATAGAATGTGGCAGCATCTCCTGAATTCGATGTATAATCAGAAAGTTCATACTTGATTACGCTCCAAGTATCTTCATCATCGGCAACAACAGTACCGATAAATTCACCCTTCGGAGCATTCTCATGTATTTCGAACACGAATTCCTTCTTTTCGTAAGTCGGAGCATCGTTCACATCATTAATCTTGATAGTCACGTCGATATAGCTAGAAAGAGTCGGGTCAGAGCCATCCGTAGCTACAACACGGACTGAGTACTCCTTCTTGACTTCGTAGTTCAAGATGCTGTCCTGAGCCACCTTGATTGTTCCGTCAGCGTCAATCGTGAACGATTTATAGTCATCGGCAGCAATGCTTGTTGCCGTAAGCGAATACTTCGGAGTCTTGCAAGTTGCACTGTAAGTTCCCTTGCAATCGTCATCTTCGGCGACAACAACACCGACCGTCGTCCCTTTCTTTGTATTTTCATCGACTGCGAGAGGCGGCGGATTATCAGGGAACTTCGGAACTTCAGCCACATCATCGATTTTAACCGTTACAGGGACCTTCACCGTAAACTTCTTGTCCGTAACGACGGCATAGAAGTTATAAACAGACTTTGTTTCGTAGTCAAGTTTGGCATTGCTGATGGTAGAGATTTCACCAGTGTTCGTATTGATATCGAACTGGGCTGCATCAGCGCCATCAAGCGAGTAGTAGAGTGTTCCGAAACTCGGATTGTATTTATCCGGGTCAGAAGCTTCTGCAACGCCAAGCGAAGTTGCCACAGTGGTATTTTCCTGGACCTTGAATTCGTAAGAATCTTTCTTAAACGAAGGTTCTTCGTTCACATCGTTCACGCGAATTTGAGTCGTCTTACTCGTCGGTTTACCGCTGCCATCATTAATGGTCAGGGTGACATTGAAGATGGCATCCTTTTCAGTTGCCTTATAGAGTTCTTCGTAATCCAAGCCTTTCTTCGTCTTGATGACAAACGTGGTCAAGAGCTTGGCATCTGTACTACCGAGCTGAACGACTTCAAAAAGATCTTCTGCGGCAACAGTACTGGCATCATTGTCCTTTATGTCAATAGTCAATGCGTCGATATCGGCCTTATCTTCGTCATAGACGACAATTTTACCATCGAACGGAGAACTAACAGGGACATTTTCGTCAATGTCATAAAGATCAGACAACACCCTGAATTCTGAAGGACGGTTTACATCCGTAACTTTGATTATAATATCCGCTTCATCGTATTTAGACGGAGTGCCAACAGCATTATCCATGACCTTAGCCTTGAATTTATAAGTATCCTGCTTTGTCGCACTCAGCGTTTTGCCATCAATAACGGAAATAGCACCTGTATTAGGATCCATCTCAAACGGGAAATCCTTGCTTCCGTTCACATCATAAATTTCTACAATAGTGTATGTCAACTTATTGAAGCCCTGCGGATGGAGACCATTGGGGCAAGCATTAAGAGGATCCTTCGAACAGAAGTCCGGGTCTGTGGCATCGACATAACCAATGGGACCATCGGCCTTCGTGGCCGTTTCGGGCACTTGAATCGGAGCAGCGTTGTTGATTACGGGAGCTTCGTTCACATCCTCCACTTGAATATTTCTTGTAATCTTGATAGGCTCGGATAATTCGTTACCATCGGCCTTTTTACCGTTGACAAGAATGACAACCTCAAATAAGTTATTTGGATACAGTTTTTCAAAGTCAAGGTCATCTTTTTTCTTCACCGAAATTATGCCTTTTTCGGCACCAATATTAAAGAGGTCCATGGCATTGGAGCTAGCCGTTTGATCAACTTTAAATACAATATCACTAACAAGCTTTGCGTCCTCTATACTCTTTTGAACGTCAGCGTTTTCCTTGAAATTTTCAACTTTAGTACCTGTAGCGGAATTCTCCTTTATCGAGGCAGCACCATCGACATGCGAAATAATTTCAGGTTCTTTAATATTGTCAATATCTATAGTAACAAGAACGTCCACAGAGAAATCACCATCAGAAACATTCACGTAGAACTCGAAGGCAAGCTGACCCGTTTCGTGATCGAATTCAGCATTAGAGTATAATTTACCATCTTTCTTGCCTATGGTAAAACTCTTGGCATCCGCAGCATAGCTGCCCGTATTCTTTGTAGATGACATCGTAAATGTCAAATCACTAAATGCAGGATTATAGATGTCAAGGTCAGAACCCACCACTTGTGCTTGCTTTTTACAATCGCGGAATATGGCACCCGGAGCCAAATCAGCGTAATCAGCGCACACTGGGCTTCCTATCGGTAAATGTTCCTCTAAGTGGAACGTTCCTCCGGTAGCCGTGAGCGTTTCATTGACATCAATTACAGCAATCCTTGTCGATACAGGGTCAGTAGAATGGCCCTTAGAATCCGTCACCGTAATGTTCACGGGGTACGTAGCATTGCTACCGTTATAGAGGGATTCGTAATCGAGCAAAGCCTGATCCTTGACGCGAATCGAGACCGTTCTTGTACCAGCATTATTGTTCGTTTCCACAAGTTCAAAAATATCGGCCATGGTCTTGTTTTTGAGCGTTGTCGAAGCAGCAGCTGCTCCCGTCAAAGCACCTTCCAAAGTATAAGTCAACGTTTCGTAAGAACCAGAGATTTTGTCACCGTCAAAGACTTCGAACGTACCGACAACAGTCCCCTTGGCTTTATTTTCTTCAACAGAATATTCTCTCTTCACAACAGGCGGCGAAGGCGGTTCATTCACGTCAGTGAGGGTCACCGTGATTGTAGCCGTAGCGGAAAGATCACCATCCGTCACAGAAACCTTGAATGTCCATGTCGGCTTGGTTTCAAAATCCAAAGCACTTCCGTCAGAAACATAAAGTTCCTCGCTTGAATTTCTGAACGCAAAAGGAATACCAGAATCAACAACTTTGAATTGCAAACCATCTCCATCAGGATCAGTGGCAACAACATTTCCCACGACCTTTGCACTAGTCCAATCACTGCCATCAGTATTCTTTTCCGGTATTGTAAACGACTGATTCGCAATAACCGGGGGATCGTTTTCGTTCTTAATCTTGACAGTAATCTTGAACTTATTAGAAGTCAACGGGCCATTCACTACAGATGTTTCTGTGGCGGCGTCATCCTTGACCGTCGCATAGACAACATATTCCTTCTTGACGCTGTAATCCAGCACTGCTCCGGACTTCACCTTAATCGTTGCCGTTTGACCTTTACCCGATGGAACTATTTCAAAAACACTATTGAAGGCGGAATAGTCTGTGCTAGTTGCATCCAATGCATAAGTATACTTATCAACATTAATTTCATTGGAAACATCAGAAACCGTAATCGGACCACCCGATACGATATGATCTAATTCATTCACTTGGAAGTTCACATCATCGACAACCGGTTTGTCGTTGACAGGAGCGACATTCACTGTAGCCGTGTATTCAACAGAGGTATTGTCACCTGTACCGGAACCGACAACTTTGTACTTGAAGGTCGTGTAACTATTGCCAAATTCATTGGCCTTGGCCTGATAAGTGAGCTTACCCAAATCGGCAACAGCAATGTTTGCACCCGACGAAATAGCAGTACCGTTAAGTGTCAAAGTACCCTTGGCTGGGAGACTTGTGATAGTCACAGAAGCAAACGTTCTTGTGGAATGCTTGTAATTGAACTCAGTCGATGTAAATGCATGCTTCTCGTCTTCATTGACATTGATGACAAGAGCGCTCGTAACATAGGGCAGCTCATCGGAATCCGTGATGTAAATGTTGAAACCGTTATGCTGCGAATCAAAGTTGTCAGTAGAAGTTTTGGCGCCTTTAAGATCCGAAATGACTAGCCAGAATTTTTCACCGCTAGTACTTGTTTCGACAAGGCCATCGATTAGAGGCTTGAGGTTGATACTTGCGGTAGGAGTTACATCACCTTTAGGAATCGTCAATTGAACAGGGCTATCTGTGCCGCAAATCGGGAACGCATGAGAAGCATCTTTCGGAGCGACATCATCCTTGCTTGCATACTGACCATTGACAGGAGGATCCCTGAATTCAAAGCAGTACTTAAACGTGACATCTTCTTCACCGGCTTTATCCAAACCAATATTGATAGTATGCCAAGTATTGTCTTCCTTGAACGTAGCGCTTTTGTTGCTCAAAACCAACTCAGGAATTTCTTCAGGAGGAACAAACTTGAAACCATCGCCTTTAACTTCGTTACCCATTTTCAAGTTTTTCGCTATAAGCTGCCCAGCAAAGCTCATGTTGCAAACAACTTCAAGAGTACCTCCACTTATGATAGTACCGACAAATGGGGCATAGTCAATATTTTGAAGGGTAAAACCTTGTTCGACATAGATAACCAGGTTGCCTTCATAATCACCGCCACTGCAATTATATTTGCTATTAGATTGTTGACCAGGAGCTAAATTACAGCGAGGACCACTTTCTCCGTCATATTGAACCACGATTTGCGGATGGGTCGAGTTTTGACTGATATTGAATTTTTTCGCAAAAATACGCGTTGTACGTCCACCGGCAGGCATCAAGACCAGCAACCGGCTTTCCTGACCAAAGTTGATGTTGTTGAAATACAAATCAGCAGATCCGCTTCGCGCATCGATCGTATAAGTTCCATGGTCAGGCGTATTAAGATCTCTCAAATTCGAAGGCCAACCACCAGCGCTCATGTAAGGAACCGGAATATCCCTATACTGGGGAACATCGGCGCAACTGCCCGAAGTGGTTGTCCCTTGGCACTTGGTGCCACTGGCCTTTCCACTATTTGAAATAGAGCCACCATAGCGGACAGGGCCCGTAGTCAGTGTCATACCTCTGTCATTATTGACACTCCCGCCCACGACAATGGCACCGGCAATTTTAGCGTCATTTCCTGTAGCAGATAAATTACCCGTAGCAGACCCCACCCAGCCATCAGCTTTAGGGAAATTATTGTTGTTACCAAACGAAATTGCCGTCTGGCCCCACATTTTGTAATTGATGAGATAATTCCAATTTCGGGCATCTGTACTTGTATTACCAAACGTCAACGGCGCAAGTCCCTGAGCCATCGACGAAACTGCACCGACCAAAACTAAGGCTGCTGCTTTTAGACTTAACTTGCCTAACCACATATTTTACATGCTCCTTTTCTCTGGCAAATCGTATGCATCCAATCTGCCATGTTTTTCCCCAAACATCCAGGTACTCTTTCTATAAATATAATAATGAACAGGGAAATTTCAAAATGCTTTTTTTTACGAAAAGTAAGAAAAGAGTATCAAAAAAGCGTTTTTTTACGTTTCTTTTTTTTGTAGGCGTATCATGCGTATTATATGTGTGATGCTAATCAAATGCAATCGGAAGTGTGTGGGGACTATTGTCAAATGTTCATACGAGACATAATGGATCCTATCGGCACTTCGTGCCTCTAGGATGACAAATCGAGGATGACATGAAAAGGAGATGCCCGCTCAAAGGCGGGCATGACAGGTTAAAAGAGACTGTGATAACAGGTTAAAAATATGATTTGTTAAAAGGTTATCAACAATTAATACTTTAGTTATTCACAGGGCGGCGGTAGCCGAACGACCTCAGGAGTTCGTCGCTAGAGCGGATGACGGCGTTCCTCTTCTTGTTGGCCTTGACGTTTTCCTCTTCTTCAGGCGACGTCGGGAGGTCGCAGCGAAGCTTGGAGGTCATCTTGACTTCGGTCTTGAAGAGATAGGCGCCGGTGCCGTAGAGGCGGCCGTCCTTCGTTCTCACGTCGCCGTTCTCGTCGGGCTTCAGCTCGAAGAAGAACTTGAGGAGGCCAGCGTCGTTTACGTAGTCCGGGTCGTCAAGGTCGTAATCAAAGGTGTAGTAATCCGCAAACACGCCCGTGTTCGAATACACCCAAACTTTCACCCTGATGGTCGTCCAGTAGAGGTTCATCTTGCTGTAATCCGACTTCATGGACTTCTTGAATTCGTCCGTGCAGTAGTTCTCGACGTATTCGCTGACGGAGACCTTGCGGCTGTTGGCAGCATCCACGCCGTCCAGAGCAACCTGGCCGTCAGAGCTGATGATGTCGTCCAGCGTTGCCAGTCCGCCAAGAGCATTCGCGACAGGCACGCGAGCATCAACCGTGAGTGTCGGTCCGAGGTGGCCTTCGAGTCCCGGATACGGTTCTTCGCCAGAGCCGTCCTTCGCCTTGCCCTTGATTCCAACAACAGCTTCGGTTTCGCCCTTCTTCTTGTTGTTGTAGAACGTCACGCCGTACGTCTGGTCCTTCACAGGCGGTTTAGTCTTATAGAACTTCTCGACAGAGTCGCGGTCCACAAGCGTCACGGGCTTTTCGACGTTGATGTCGATGTTCTTCACGTTCTTGACCATGACGTGCACAGAATCGCGGGACTCGTTGCCAGCCTTGTCTCGGAACACGCGGACAATCGTTTGTACGCCATTGTCCAAGCCCTGGATTCTAAGCGTATCTTGTTCGACTCCGTTGACGGTCCACTTGACTTCGGCGAAGTTAGCCGTAAGCACGTCGTCTTCGGACGGAGACACAATCTTCACGACCGGTCCCTTCTGGTCGAGTACGATAAACACGGTCTTCTTCGAGGAGTTGCCAAATTTGTTCACATACGTATAGCTGACATTGTAGCCGATGTTGCCTTCGGTGTTCTTTGCAATCTTGCCCTTTTCGTCGAGGTAGTACGAGACTTCGACGGTATTGCCATTCTTGTCTTCGTAGTTGTACGTTACTTTGTAAGAACCAATCACGTCGTCGCCATCGGCGGAGAGCACGGATTCGCTATCGGTAAGTCCGGTGTTCAGCGTTACGCGTTCGCCCGTGGAGGCATCTGCGAAGTACGAAATCGTCACATCCTTGCCATCAACCTTCGTGGTGTAAGAGACTTCGATAACAGCGATGTTTTTCTTTTTGCCCGAAGCGGTAATCACGGAGCGCTTGACGTCCTTACCCTTATTGTCGGTGTAGTAAGAGACCGTCACTTCCTGGCCGTTGACCGTTTCCGTATAAGTGTTCTTCACGTATTCACCGTTTTCAGGAACAGACGAAATGCCAGAAGCGGGCTTCTTGTTGCGGGCAATCTCTGTTTCGGCAATGCTCTTCACTTCCTTGAAGTCCTTGGAGGGCACGGAAACCGTATCGAGTTCCAGCGAGACCGTAAAGCTCTTCGTGAAATGCGAGGCCGTATCCGTGACGGTCACCTTGATATCGTTCTTTACTTTATTCACGTAAATAGCGGTATCGTTCTTTGTGGCCTTTTCAACGACCGTGTAGATATTTTCAGCAGTGACATTTTCACCGTCGGCAGAAACAGTCACAATCGGAGCCGCATTGCTGTAGCAAATTATCACGGTATCGGCACCCGGATCGTTCTTGGTCTTGTCGTGGAACGTCTTGATGACTTCGTTGCAGCCAAGCTTAAGCGAATCGGTGCTGGACTTGGTCTTTTCGTCCTGTTTCCATTCGACATCCACGACATCCTGGTTCACAAAGATTGTATCATTTGTGTTGAGATAGATGGAATCCTTGGTCTCGACACGAGTGATTTCGACCTCGGACTTTTCATAAATGTCCTTCACCTTGACGACAACCTTCTTGGTCGAAGTCAGAGTCTTGTCGTCCTTGTCCGTCACGCGAACCATAATCGTATAGACGGAATCCGCTTCGTAATCGACGGGCTTCATAAGGACAGCTTCACCATTCGGCAAAATCTTGATGACATCGCTGCCATCCGTGTTTTCATAGACGTTGTCACGGAATGCCGGGTTCTTATCCGGGTCGTCTTTATCCGTCTTGACCGTACCGAACGGATCGTTCACCAACTGGTGTTCGCTCACGTAAATCGTATCCACGAGGATGGACGCGGCTTCATTCACGTCAATCACGTTGATGGTCACGGTCGTATCGCCGTAAACACCGTTTTCGTCCTTGGCACGGACTCTGACAGTATAGGATTCCTTCGTTTCGTAATCAAGCGGGGTCGCTACAATAAACTTGCCCGTCACGGAATCCAACTTAAATTCGTTTGTCGCATTTACTTCCGTCGAACCGTCGAGGATAAAGAACTTAAGATCTGTGCTGGCACCATCGGTGTTATCGACTTCAAGGGCCTTATTGAAAGGCGTGCCAACAGTATCCGTTTCAGGAACAGTATATACAAGTTCAGTGAATTCATACACGTTCATGAGTGCAACCGTGACGGTTCCCGTAGTCGAAAGCGTAGCATCATCGACATCCTTGATAACAATGTTGAGCTTGTACGTTTTCTCTTCTGTTTCATAGTCGAATCTGCGAGTCGTCGAAAGTTCGCCCGTAGTTTCATCGAGGTAGAAGCCCAAGTCTTCGCAATTCAAGCATTCGAACTTGTTATTGCGGAAGCCCGAGGCCGTATCCAAATCGTCATACGAAAGCGTGCCAATCGGATAGCCCTTCTGATTTTCGGGGAACGTAAGCGTCGTATCCACAAAGACGGGCTTCTCGTTCACATCGATCAGCTTGATTATCACGGCAGCGGTATCAGTCTGCACAATCTGTCCAGCAACACCAAAAGCGTCAGATGCGACGACCTTCATTTCATAGACGCTCTTGGTTTCGTAATCAAGAACTGCACCGGTAGCAACCGTAATAACGCCAGTATTCGGGTCGATGGTAAAAGACTTGGTGGAATCAAGCAACGAGTATGTAATCGTAGCGCCAATCTGCGAAGTTTCCGCATGGATTGCATGATCCATATCGACTTCTGTCGGAGCGACAGAATTTTCGACAACCGTTCCGTTGTATGTCTTGAATTCAAACTTCGGGCCATCATCAACGTCCGTCACCAAGACGGTGATTTCCATTTCATCGTAAAGGTCCGGATAAAGGAGATTGCCATCGGCATCCCTCGTTGCATCCTGAACTTTCAAAGTAAGCTTATATGTACTCTTAGTTTCGTAATCGAGAACGACCCCCTTTTTCGTTTTAATGGCACCGCTCTTAGTCACTTCAAAGACATCGGTATCACCGCCAATGGCAGATACTGAATCATTCGTAAAACTGATGTTTTTGATAATATCGCCATTTTTATTCGTATAGGTATCAATATCTGCAAACTTGACATTTTCGTCCGAGAAGTATTCATTTTCGGCTATCTTGATTTCTTTTTTGTCGGTGGCGCTATAGTCGAAGTACGGTTTTTCGTTGACGTCATCAATGACAATTTCAAACACCTTGTCATCACAAAGCTGGAATGTCTTGTTGTCGCAAACCTCCACTGTGATTTCATATTTGTCTCCAGAGGCCTTCCACGCTTCGTAATTAAACGCGGATATACCATCTTTCATGGTAACGACACCCGTATTTACATCGATTTCAAACGAATCTTTTGCAGAACCGCCTGTAATGGAGAACGTAACCTTATCCCCGTCAACATCCTCAGCAAGAATTTGACCTGCCGTTACCTTAGTCGCATTTTCAGGAACGATAAGCGGACTCGGCTTTGTGCCAGTAAAGTGAGGAGCATTATTGGTGGCATCAACAAGCCTCACCACAAGTCCTCCATCAAATACGCCGCCCGAAATCGTGGCGCCATTCAAATTCATAATCTTGAAAATCATGTACTCGCTGTCTTCAACTTTAGTGTCTTCAAGAACCTTAATGTAGAACGGTTGCGACGGACTGCGAGTATCCTTCTTGATAACAACGTGCTTTTTCTTTCCATCCTTGCAGAACGGCATAAATTTAGAATCGGTTTCATCGGTCGGATTTTCGGACAAAGCCAAATCTTCCGGTTGAGCAAACGACCCCGTGGAACTCTTGTAACCGTCGTACTTGCCGCCAGTAGTATCCACATCAATGCCAAAGAACGCAAAGCAGTAATCGAAGGAGACCTCGGTATGCGCAGTATCAGTCAGATAGAAATCCATGCTATACCATTTCGTATTGTCTTCCCTGAACACGTCCTTTGCAAAGACATCGGTCTTGATTTCGGGAGAGTTGAACGGAACGTAGTGGAACTCGCCATCCAAATGAGATTCCAACCAAAGAGCTTTACCGGCAATCAACTGCCCCGCAATACTGAAATGATCCTTAACGGTAATATTGCCGGTTGTAATGAAGGTTCCCTGAAGATCTGTTTCCATGTTGCCGTTCATTGAAGGCCATGTTATATCATGAGTCGTATAGAACATCAAATTTCCCGCATAGTTCGTATCATGAACAACAGTTATTTTACTGGCATCAAAGTTCCAAGCATTTTGGGATTCATCCCATGTGGCTTCATCATCGACATAAGCCACCTGAATCTTAGTGTCATTAGCCGAAGCATTAATACCAATACTGTCTCTTAAAAAAATACGCGTTAAACGCCCTGTTTTACCATTATAGTTCTGTTTTTTAGAAGGCATCAATATATAAAGTTTCTTTCCATAATTACCGTTAAAGTAAATTCTTTCTATAAACTTATCATACCATGTATGTTCATCCTTGACATCTTCTTTAGTAATAGGAGGAATATGGATATAACCCGTTTCCCCATACACATTGCTGGTCAAGTTCGTCGCAGGTTCCCATAAAATACCTGATTCATCAAGTAAAGGAACAGAAAGATGTGTGTCGGGTTTGGGAACATAATCAGGACAATCGCTATAGGGACCATCTAGATTCAAGCCAGGAATGTCATTCCAATTTGCATAAACCCGGCCACCTTTCTTGTGTACATTCGTAATGAATCTATTCACCCATTCCGTACCGCGGCCATTACCGTTTGTAAAGTTAATTTGACCCGCAAAGCAATAAACGCTATCATACGTTGAATGTTCCGCTTGATACCACCCAGCAAGATTTAAGTTATTCGCATGAACAAGTCCAGACATCAAAGTGTCATAATCTGGCGAAGTCCCCGAATAGCTCAATCTAAGGTCTCTACCAGAAATAATAGGTCCGCCCAACGTATGCCGGCCATTTTCAAAAATAACATCACCTTTGGCAGTACCTGTATAACCGCTAGATTCCGCGATTCTAACAATTTCTTTATTCAAAACAACAGAATCTGTCGCCCAAAGCTTATACTTCATAAGCTGGTTCCAGAGTTTCTGGTTTTCATTTTCGTCCGTAACAGCCGCTCCATTGACTACAAAATGAAGAAGCGGTTCCAATTTGACGATTTCACGTTCAACGGCCGGCACACCTTGAGCCGAAGCCGACACTGCCAGCCCTAACACGGCAGCAACAGTACTCAAAACTGTTCTCAGAAACATTTTTTCCTTTTTCATAACATACCCCAACTATAAAACAACAATCCCTAAACACCTATTAGTGAATATAGTAATATTTTTTTAACAGTAAAACATTGATTACAAATATTGTATGAAAAAAAGCACAAAAACGAGAACTTTTCGCCCACCTCCGTGCAAATTATCACGAACTTTGTATTATATAGGAACAATTTGTTCCACATGGATTCAAAAAGTCCTTGCAAAAATCGATTTCGGATTCTATATTTCGGGCTCCTAGGCCCTGCGCAATGATTATTTGCGGGCAACTCGCCAGGGCGAAAGCAGCAACGGACTTGCGGATCTTTATGTGCTCAGGTAGCCTAGGATTTTTTATATTGCGCCCGGCCAGGGCGTTTTTTATTTAAAGAATGTCACTGGATTCTTCGCTACGCTCAGAATGACGTTGCATCAATCCACGGCCTACTAACCACAGCTTACTGATATCATGATTCTTTGGACGATACGACATACAAAGCCTTACAATCCTAACGATGTTTGTTACGGGAGACTGGACTTCGACGTCTCCCCCACGTTCGAAGAAGAATCTGACGGCGCCATCAAGGCTCTTCTGGAGGCCAAAGCCAAGCCCACGCGCTTGTTCTCTAGCCCGCTTATACGTTGCCTAAAACTCGCAGAGAAGGCTTCTGCGGTGACCGGTCTAGCCATCGAGAAAGAACCAGCCATCATCGAGCTCAACTTCGGCACTTGGGAAGGTCAAAAGCTGACAGCGGTCCCCCGTTCGGAGATGCACGCCTGGATAAGCAACCTCCGCGGGTACCGGTTCCCCGAAGGAGAGAACTTCTACGACATCGACGAACGCGCAGGGAAGTTCCTCGACACGCTCCCCGACGATGGCGAATTTTTGTGCATCACGCATGCGGGCGTCATAGCCGCTTTGCAACATTCGCGGTGCGGACTGCCAGACGAGGTCTTCGCTGAAGGAATGTACAGTTATGCGATGGTGACGAAGTTTGAATTTACTCGTAACGAGGACGGAAAGTTCTACGGAACGTTCACGAAACTGCACGATGGCATACCGATGCCGAAGCTAAAGATGGGCGTTTAGACAGGCTCCAGGATGACAACTCACTAAGCTAAAAGTCGAGAGACATGACAGCTTGGGCGCCACCATCGAAATTTGGAACAAGCGCTAAATGCAGCGGACTGTCGAAATCGCTCAAGAGCGCATCAACCGCGGCGTCGGCAATAGAGTATAAATAAATTAACACTCCGCCCCAAATATACGTGTTGCGGTTTTTGCGATAATATGTCACGCGCTCGGTGATGCGATCGTATTCTTCGGATCTCGGGTTTTCCTTTTCGACCAAATGTTTACGGTCAAGGTAATAGTTGACCATGTTCTGCGAAGTCGATACACTCACCGCAGCCCCGAGAAGTCCCATATAAACTAGCCCAGCCTTGCCAAAGTCCCGGTTGAAAATCTGGCCACCGCCCGGCAAAAGAGCCCAAAGCACAGCGGTTTTCATGTCTCGATATTCGGTACTCCTGCGATTGTTGTTGTACCAAATGCCAAACGTATCAAACATGCCGTAAAGGTGAATGCCGATAAGCCATGCCAGTTCCGCCTTGCGCACGTCTTCCTGTTCCATTTTCTTGTCGCTCTGCGCACGAACGCGTTCCAGGAACTCCAATCGTTTGTCGTGATAATACAGAACACTGTCGCGAGACGATCCATTTTTGCGGGATTCCAAAACTTTTGTTGTAAAATAGAGAACCGAATCCTGGAAGGGGCGTACGCGTTCCAAGAGTCTATCCCGCTGGTAGGACCTATTGAAAAAGATGTCGTATATCAGCAAGCCTTCAATGCCCGTCAAGAATCCACCGCGAACGTAATGCTCCGTGTAATATTGGCCGCCACCGGGGAGCAGGCTAAACAGCATGGCATACTTGAGGGAATTGCGTTTTGTCGGGATGTCCCATTCGTTCACGGGGAGCGTATCGATGGCGACAATGCCAGTCTTGCCTTTGACTAGCGGAGTCGTAGAATTTTCAAAATCCACCTCGGGAGGCGCATCCGAATCTGTTTCGTCTTCGGCTTCATCGTCGGTTACAGCATCCGACATAACCTCGGCTACCGAGTTCGCGGCGACATCCGCTAGAGAATCTGCAACGGCTGCCGCTTTCGCGTTGGAATCTGTCACAGCCACGCTGCTGTCCATCTTGACGGTTCCTTGATCCAAGCTATCTGCAAAAACCGATGCCGGCGTCTCCGCAAAAAGAGACGCGCACATCACCAGAAGTGCAATTATGATAGATTTTGGAGTCATTTGCGGCGAATATAGAAAAAGAATCTTATAAAATCGCATCAGGGCTACGAAAGTTATTTAATTTTTTCGCGTTATTTTTCAGGTTTTTATAAAAATGTCTATTTTTGACACTTAATGTTTTTAACTTATGGGTGTAATGATGAACGAAACAATCAATATCGAACACGAGATTCACGAGCTGGCCTTGAAAATCAAGGAAGAACTGATCAAGCGCGGCGAGATGATGGCAACGGCGGAATCCTGCACGGGCGGGCTTATCGCATCGAGCATCGTCAACGAGCCGGGTTCCTCCGCGATTTTGAAGGGTGGAATTGTCGCCTACCAGAACGAAGTCAAGCACGAGATGCTGGGTGTAAGCGACGAGATTCTCGCGAAATACGGTGCCGTGAGCGAACAGACCGTAAAGGCCATGGCCGAAGGCGCCCGCAAAATATTCAAGTGCGAATGGGCGGTCGCCACGTCGGGAATAGCGGGGCCAACAGGCGCCGTTCCGGGAAAACCGGTCGGTACAGTATGGATGTGTGTCGCCAATAGTTTGCAAAATGAAGCATTTTGCGAAATTTTTGCAGGAAATCGAGGACAAATCCGTGAAAAAAGCGTGTATAAGATAATGAGCAAGCTACTTTTTTTGCTAAATAGCCAAAAAAGCACTTGCACAAAAGTTCACTAATTAGTATATTAACAAAAAACAAAGAAAAAAACGGAGTCAAAAATGGCCAAAAAAGCAACAACACCCACTAGCAACCTTTCCAGCGAAAAAGCAAAAGCCGTCGAAGCCGCAATCGCCCAAATCGAAAAGAATTACGGTAAAGGTTCCATCATGGCCCTCGGTCAACAACCAGTCGAAGACATCCCGGTCATCCCGACGGGCTGCATCCAGCTGGACATGGCACTCGGCGTAGGCGGGTTCCCCCGCGGACGCATCATCGAAATTTACGGACCGGAATCTTCCGGCAAGACGACGCTTGCTCTGCACGCGATTGCCGAAGCGCAGAAGCTTGGCGGCGTGGCAGCATTCATCGACGCGGAACACGCATTTGACGCGGTCTATGCCCGCAAGCTCGGCGTCGATATCGAATCGCTCCTCGTCTCGCAGCCCGACACCGGCGAACAGGCATTGGACATTGCCGAAACGCTCGTGCGTTCTGGCGCCATCGACATCATCGTCGTGGACTCCGTGGCAGCGCTCGTTCCGCAAGCCGAAATCAACGGCGAAATGGGTGATAACCACGTGGGCCTGCAGGCTCGCCTTATGTCGCAGGCGCTCCGCAAGCTCACCGGCATCCTCTCCAAGTCGAACACCTGCATGCTGTTCATCAACCAGCTCCGCATGAAGATTGGCGTGATGTTCGGCAACCCGGAAACGACGACTGGCGGTAACGCCCTCAAGTTCTACGCCACGCAGCGTATCGACATCCGTCGTATCGCCGCCATCAAGAACGGCGAAGAAGTCATCGGCAACCGCACCCGCGTGAAGATTGTGAAGAACAAGGTCGCCGCCCCGTTCACCCAGTGCGAATTCGACATTCTGTACGGCGCAGGCATTTCCCGCGAAGCGTCCATCCTCGACCTAGCCAGCGAACTGGACATCATCCAGAAGAGCGGCTCCTGGTTCAGCTACAACAACGAACGCATCGGCCAAGGCCGCGAGAACACTCGCCTGTTCTTGAAGGACAACGTAGAACTCTGCAACGAAATCGAACAAAAGATTCGCGAAAGCATGAAGGACGTGGAGCTCTTCAAGCTGGGCGAAAACGATTCTGTCGATATCGGTGACGACGGAGATGGCGAAGGCTTGTCAGAAGAAGGCTAATATCGAATTTTCTTCCTGAAAAAACATAAACCCTGGTTCTTCCTTTTCTAGCCATTTGGGAAGCGCCGGGGTTTTCTTTTTTTATAGATTCATTTTCCTCAAATTTATCTATATTCGAAATATATGATTCGAGACATAAAATTAACAGCATTTGTCATCTGCATTGCAGCCGTTTCACTAATGGCGCAAAAAGTTTGCCCCCATCTTTTAACGAATGCATCCATGATCGTAAACATCGAAGGTCGGTTCGTCAACGAACAGAAAAACAGGACCAGCGCTTCTATCGAATGGAGACATCACAACGAAAAGCTCGACACGTTTTTTGTAAACCTTTACGACAGCCCTTCGTTCACGTTCATTACAGCAGGGCACTACCGTTACATGCTTATCGGGGATTCAAAAGCCAAACGCCAGCTCGGTTTACACCACCTCAAAGAGAAAATCGGAAAAACGCCTTTAAGACTCGACGACCTGGAACTTTTGGCGAACGGCTACTTCAAATGTCCCGACTCGACAAGGCTAGACCAGAATCCCAACATTTTTGCGACAGCGTACTCCAACATGTGGTGGAGTCTCGTCACCGACTCGCTCCCGAATCCGGAAAAGGTTGTAATGCACGGAGCCTCCAAGAACCGCTATTTCACCATTTCGAACTGGAAATCCTACGCGGGTGAGCTCCTCCCTACACTCGTAAATGTCGCTAGCGGCGACTACGGCGGAAATCTCTGGATTCGCTCGGCCTACCCGGCGCACGCCCTGGAGGCGGACCCGCTACGCAAGTCGGAGAAACCGAAGATTCTCTTCCCTGTTCCCAAGCTATTCGGAAAAATTACTGCTATGGAAGGGGAAAGAAAAATACCCCTTATACTCAAGCTGAATAAGCAGCTGCTGAGCGAATGACCCGTTATAGAAGCGCTTCTTATCACGGCTCCACATACCGCCCTTGACGATAAAATTGCGAAGGCCGCTCCTCCACGAGATGTGTGCACCAAGGAGCATTTTTCTATAACTAAGCGATTCCTTTCTGACGCTACCGCCACTGCGTAATAGACCGGTCTTAAGATACAGCCCATCATAAACGATGGCCACATTTTCGCTCACCGGAACGCGCCCGAAACTTTGAATTTCGACGATGTAGTCACGGCTGAACACGGGAATATTGCGCTCGTAATCGTAGCTTTTGCCCTCGAAATCAGTGCTGATGTCTGTGAGCACGTAGTGAGCGCCAATGCCTATGACGCTTCCCCGCGGGAAGGTGTAGCTAAAATCCAGGCTCAAGTCGAACAACTGGGCGTAGTCGAAATCGGAATGCCCAACATTGTCCAGGATATAGTCGGAATTCCACGATTCAGCAATGTGGCCGCCGCCCTTGACATCGGCATTGACCATTTCCAAATTCGACTTGAAATAGAAGTAGCTTTCATAGACGACGCCGAGTTCTATTTGCGGGTTTATCTTGAACGGCCTAAGCCCAAACCCAGCGCGAAAACCTCCGTAAAACGGGGACAAATCAATAGAAGCATCCATCTTGAGGTACGACGAAGCAACACCAATCGGGTCGCCATAATTCAAAGGAGACAGAGGTTCGAGCCAAGTATAGCGCATGCCCACGTTCGCCTGCGGCACCCACTGCCCCCAGACAACCGGAGTGTTCACCATACCGCCCCAAGAAAGGTTCGGTCCATAACGGAGTCCTACCAGGTTGGACTGGTCAAAGTCAATCGCACCGAAACACAGGGAGCCCAAAAGAGCTACATTAAGTAAAATAATTTTAAACAAAGCATCAATCTTATTCATTTCAGTGTAAAATCTAAAAATTATTTAGCTACTTGCACAATAAATTCTTATTTTGTGGTCATCAAATACAAGGAGATCCAATGAAATTTTCCCATCTGTGCATAATTTCTTTTGGTGCCCTCATGCTGTTTGGATGTACGAACAACAAGTATTCCTCTCCGGTGCTGATTGAACGCGGCGTCGGCCAGAACGAATACGAACGCGAGTACTTCATATCCAAGGAAAGCATGGGCATCGACAAGCACTTGCAGAACACATTCAAGCAAGGCTACGTCGAAGAAGGCATGACAACCGACATGGTGAACCTTCTGTGGGGTCCTCCCGATCACGAAACGGCCGACGGCCTGATCTGGGAATACAACACCGCTGAAGGAAAACTTATCACGCGTCTCTTCTGGAAGTATCCGGAACAGGCTCGTTTGAAAGGCTACGAAGGCGAAAAAGTCCTCGACAAGATCGAAGGCGACCGCTATGGTGGATCTCCTCCGCCGACTTCCAGCCGTTCGAGCAACTACGACCACTAGTTTCTTGATCTAGGTAACAGGCTTTAGCACTGCTCCCCTTGGTTTAAACGCCGAGGGGATTTTTTTATGTATTCGGTTTTAGGGGTTAGGATGACAAATCATGTTGCAGGGATGACGAATCCCACAAAAATTTTCTACATTTACGCGCGTTAAATTTTAAAACAACTCAAGGAGTTAATTATGCGTCAGTATATCATTGCTGGTAACTGGAAGATGAACAAGACGGTGAGCGAATCCGTTCAGCTCGCCAAGGATATCGTGGAAGCTGTCAAGGACGTGAAGAAGACCGAAGTGGTCATTGCCCCGACTTACCTCGCCGCTGCTAAGGTTGCAGACGTCGTGAAGGGCACGAACGTGAAGCTCGCCATCCAGGACATCCACTGGAAGGACCAGGGCGCATACACTGGTAAGGTTTCTGTGGACATGGTCAAGGAAATCGGTGCCGAATACGTGATCATCGGCCACTCCGAACAGCGCCAGTACTTCCACGAAACGGAAGAAACCGTGAACCTCAAGGTCAAGAAGACCCTCGAAGCAGGCCTCAAGCCGATCATCTGCATTGGCGAAACTCTCGACCAGCGCCAGAGCGGCATCTTGAAGGAAGTCATCGGTCTCCAGGTCAAGGGCGCATTCAAGGACGTTTCTGCTGAAGACGCTGCCAAGTGCGTTCTCGCTTACGAACCGGTTTGGGCAATCGGCACCGGCGTTACCGCTACCGACGAACAGGCTGAAGAAACTCAGGCCTACGTCCGCTCCGTTGTCAAGGAAATCTACGGCGAAGCTGTTGCTGAAGGCATGCGCATCCAGTACGGTGGCTCCATGAAGGGTGCCAACGCTGCCGGCCTCCTCGCTCAGAAGGACATCGACGGTGGTCTTATCGGTGGTGCAGGCCTCAAGGCTAACACCTTCAAGGAAATCATCGACGCTGCAGAAGCCAAGTAACATTTAACGAAAGGAACGTCACAAATGGCAACTCTCTTTTGGGTATTGATCGTCCTCCACGTGTTTCTCTGCCTTTTCCTCTCTCTCCTCGTTCTCGTGCAGAACGACAAGATGGGCGGCCTGGCAGGGCTCGGTGGCATGACTTCGCAATCAGCATTCTCCACCGCCGGCGCAGCGACCTTCATCCAGAAGTTGACCCGTGTCGTTGCTGTGATTTTCTTCATCGTGGTTTTCGCTCTCGGCCTCATCACAGCCAAGCAGGATCAGGTTGTTGAAGAATCCGCCATGCAGAAGGCCACTCGCGAAAGCGCTGCCGAACAGGCTCCGGAAGTTCCGGCCCTCCCGGCAACGTTCAACGCTCCGGTGACTGAAGCTCCGGTTGCACCGGCTGCCGAAGTCAAGGCTGATGCCGCTCCTGCTGCAGAAGCTCCGGCCGCACCTGCAACCGAAATGAAGGCAGAAGCACCTGCTGCTGAAGCAGCCGCTCCGGCCCCGGCTGAAGCACCGAAAGCTAAGAAAGGCAAGAAAGCTGCAAAGTAAAAGTTTAGGTCGTTCGCTAATTCGAGCTACCTGACCGCATTCAGAAGTCCGCCCTTAACGGGGCGGATTTTTTATACAAATTAAATAATTCGTTTTAAACCATTTCATGATTGGCATTGGCACTCATTTGAGGTAAGGGTTGCTAAATTTCAAGTGAAAATTAGAGGTTTTTATGCAGAATACACTTGTTTCTCCGGTTGGAATTTTGGGCTTTGGCGTTGAGGGTCAAAGCACGTTGCGTTACCTATTCCGCGAAGGCGTCAAAGACATTGTCGTTATGGACAAAAATCCGGTGACGTTGCCGGATGTGCCCGCAGGCGTGAACGTCAAGGTTTGCAGTGGCGAAAACTACATGGACGGACTCAAGGACTGCGTGACGGTAGTGCGTTCGGCAGGCGTTTATCCGATGAGCAAGGAACTGTTCCAGTTCCAGATGAACGGCGGGCTCATGACGAGCCAGATTCAGCTCTTTTTAGAACAAACTCAATCAAAAGCGACAGTGGGCGTCACGGGAACGCTCGGCAAGGGCTCTACCGTGAGCATGATCAGCCATATTTTGGACAAGTGCGGCAAAGCGAACGCCATTGGCGGAAACTTTGGCGTGCCGGCGCTGGACTTGCTCGAAGACGAGACTCCGGACCGCATCAGCATCTTGGAACTTTCGAGTTTCCAGCTAATGACTTTGTCCGTATCGCCAGACGTGGGCGTTGTTTTGCGCGTTTCGACGGAACATCTGGACTGGCACAAGACAGTCGAAGAATACCGCGACGCCAAAGCGAACTTGGTCCGTTGGCAAAAGCGTGAAGGCACGTGCGTTTATCTGAAAGACGCCGAACCGACCGCCAAGATAGCAAGCGAAAGCCCAGCCAAGACAAAGTATGCAGTCAGCCTTGTCGATGGATCAAGCGCCGGCAACGGAGACGCCGTGATTGACGGAGCGACGCTTACGATTGACGGTTTGACGCTAGACCTTGCCGACTGCAAGGTTCGCGGCATTTACCAGCTCGAAAACATGGCGGCAGCAGCGCTCGCCTGCAAGGCGTTGGGCGTGCGCGTTGCCGATGCGTTCGAAGCGCTCAAGAGTTACGAAACTCTCCCCTACCGCATGGAATTCAAGGGCGAAAAGAACGGCATAGAATTTTACAACGACAGCTACGCCACACGCCCGGACGCAACGATTGCGGCAACAGCAAGCATGAAACGCCCGTTCGCCTTGATTCTCGGCGGCTCCGAAAAGAACGCCGACTTCACGGAACTTTCGGAAATTCTCGTGAAAGAGCGCCCAAACTTGAAGCGCGTAGCACTGATTGGCGCCACCGCCGAACGCATGCTCGCCGATTTGAAAAAGGCTGGCGTAGATGAAGCGGGAATCAAGACCGCCATCTTCCCCACGCTCGAAGAAGCGTTTGCAGATAGCCTCAACATCGGCGAAGGCGGAACGGTCATCATGAGCCCAGCATGCGCAAGTTTCGGCCTGTTCAAGAACTATAAAGTCCGCGGACAAGTGTTTGATAAACTAGTTGCAGAGGTATAATTCGAAAACATAATTCATAATTTCATTTTTTTTGATAAAAAAGTTGATTAACCCCTTTACAAGCGGAATGATTTAAACTATATTTGTGCCGTTCCGCTAAGGACCACGCGGTCGTGGTGGAATTGGTAGACACGCTAGCTTGAGGTGCTAGTGGGAGCAATCTCATGACAGTTCAAGTCTGTCCGACCGCAGAAAAAGACTCAGTGAAAACTGAGTCTTTTTTATTTGTACTCACGCCCTCCCCTTCTATCCCATAAAATTCTACATTTGCAAGCATGAAGACTTTCGAACTTTTAAAAACGTCCAAAAAGTCCAAGGCACGCCTCGGAATTGTCCATACCGACCACGGCGACATTCATACGCCGATTTTTATGCCGGTGGGCACCGAAGCAACGGTCAAGGCAGTAACGCCAGCACAACTGAAAGAAGACATCAAGGCTCAGATTATCCTCGCAAACACGTACCACTTGTACTTGCGCCCGACAACGCCCAAAATTGCGGCGGCCGGTGGCATCCACAAGTTCATGAGCTGGGACGGCCCTGTGCTTACGGACAGCGGCGGATTCCAGGTGTGGAGTTTGAAAGACCTTCGCAAAATCAAGCCCGAAGGCGTGGAATTCAGGAGCATTCTGGACGGTTCCAAGCATTTCTTTAGCCCGGCAAGCGTGATGAACGCCCAGCGCGAAATCGGTGCCGACATTATCATGGCGCTTGACGAATGTACACCGTATCCGAGTACGGTCAAAGAGGCGGAACACAGCTTGAATTACACGCTCCGCTGGACAGCCGAAGCGATGGAATGGCTCAAAGAACACCCGCCGATTCACGGCTACAACCAACAGTTTTTCGGAATCATCCAGGGCGGGATGCACACGCACTTGCGCAAGCAGGCGATTGAACGCATCGCGGAACTCGGCCCCGACGGCTACGCCATGGGCGGCCTCTCTGTAGGCGAACCGACCGAGACGATGTACGAAATCGCCGATTTTTGCACGGACTATTTGCCTACGGACCACCCGCGTTACGTGATGGGCGTCGGAACGCCATGGAATTTACTCGAACTGATTGGGCGCGGCGTGGATATGTTCGACTGCGTTATGCCCACGCGCAACGCCCGCAACGGCATGTTGTTCACTAGCGAAGGCGTGCTCCGCTACAAGGCCGCCCGCCATGCCGAAGAATACGACAAACCAGTCGATCCGAATTGCGATTGTTACTGCTGCCGCAACTTCAGCCGTGCCTACTTGCGCCACCTGCACCATGCCGGCGAATCGCTCGGCTATACGCTCGCAAGCATCCACAATTTGCACTTCTACCTGCATTTGATGCAGGAAGCCAAAGACCACCTCGCCAACGATACATTCGAAGAGTGGGCTAAGGCAAAGTGTGAAGTACTGCAGCGCAATCTAGAATAGTTATTAGCGATTGGAAAAGGAGAGTTTTAGGGAGGGCGGAGCCCTTCCTAGTCGTAGATGCCTTGCGATAAGCGAGGCATCGAACCCAATGGGCGAAGGCCAAGTGTGAAGTACTGCAACGCGATTTGCAATAAGTTCTGTGTAAGGTGATCCCGGCACAAGGCCGGAATGACAAAAACACCCCGGACATTCGTCCGGGGCATTTTTGATGGTTACTTAAGCGTTCCCGACATAAGGAACGCATCAGTCTTTACTTGATGGAAATGCGAGCAGTCTTGCTTGCACCATTCATCATAACACGCACGACATAGTTACCCGTGCTCACGTTCTTGAGAGAGAACTGGTGTGCACCGGCAGTCACGTTTTCGTTGAAGCTTTCAACAACGTGGCCCATCATGTCGAACACCTGGACAGAAGCCTTGCCAGCCTTGACAAAGTTCGCGCTGAGCATCTTGCCCTTGAATCCAAGCTTCAAGCCACTTGCAGCGCGGGCAAACGTCTTGATAGCAACAGAGCCGCTGACGCACTTGAGGTCATCCACGTAGAGGTACTTGATTTCGGGCTGGTCATCGAAGCCTTCGTAGCCAACGACTTCCCAAGCCATCTTCTTGATGTTAGCCTTGTTCAAGTCCTTCGGATCCTGCGTCCAGACCGGCTGTTCGAGTTTTTCCCAAGGAATCACGACCGTCGTCCAAGCCTGAGCGTCCTTAGAAAGGAGTTCATGGTAAGCATAGTCTGTCACCTGACCGTCCTGAATCTTGAACTTATGGGAAGCGCCCTTGTAACGGTAGCTGAGGCCAGTGCACTTGCTCAAGTCAGTTCCCTTGGAAGTATCGGCATCCATATTGAGGCCAAGAGCCACAAATGGAGCGTAGGCGTATTCGCCCTGATTCCAGACGATATCGTTAATGGCGACGAATCCCTTCGTACCATTGGTAGCATCAGTCGTTCCGGGGAACACGACGACATAACCACCAAGATCGTTATCGTATTTGTTAGAAATCGTAGAAAGACCCTTCGAGTCCTTGTCGGTGTAAGCGTACCATGTACCAGTCGTGTTGGCCACTTCGTCGAGGTCTTCGATATCGTCGATAATCATGAGATCCGTAACCGGAACGACCACAACAGAGGAAGAAGACTTCGGAGTCGTAGCAGAGCTAGACGTTGCAGTTGCAGAACTGGACTTCGGCGTAGTTGCAGAAGAAGAGGTCGGAGCCGGGCCGTCACCAGCGCTAATCGCCGTGATGGAAGCACCGTTGCAACGAACATCATCCACATAGAGGTAATCGTACTTCGGTTTGTTCTTGTTATCCGGAACATCGAGAGCACCCTTGACTTCCCAAGCAAAGCGCTGCACCTTGTTCATACCCTTTTCACCGAGGCTGAAGTGCTTGTCATCATCGCCCCAGCTTTCCTGAGTGAACTGGTCCCAAGTGAGTTCCACTTCTTTCCATTCTTCAGAAGCGTCCTTGTTCACATGGTGGAAGTTCCAGTTGGTGACGAGAGACGTTTCAACGCGGAAGTTGTGGCTTGCACCCTTGAACTTGTAGCTGATAGACTTGCAAGCGGAGAGGTCAATTTCTGTGGTATCACGCTTGAGGTTGAGGCCGATTGCCACATACGGAGCATACTTGTAAGCACCCTTGGCAAGCTTGATTTTTTCAATACCGACCATGTACTTGGAAGTATTCTTGTCGCCCTTCTTTTCCATGAGCACGTCATAAACTTCCTTGCCGAAATCGTGTGTCCACTTGGCGTTAGAAATGGAGGTTTCGCCCTTGCCGTCCGTATCGTCGTCGGAATCAGCAAATGCAGACCACCATCCGCCAGTGTAGGCATAACGGTCACCGTCTTCCATGTCATCGATGATGTCCGTCTTTGTGCCATTAGCAACGCCAGTAGAGAAGCCGCTGTTGCTGGAACTGTTGCCGTTCTGGAGGTGACAATCCTTATAACCGCTCGTTCCGTTCATCCAGCCCTTGACCATGTTACCGGAAGTCGTAAAGGTAAGGCCGTTGTCGATAGCGAGGTTCTGGAATGCAGCGGACTGTTCCTTGATAGCAGATGCAGACCAGTTAGCCCAAGAAACATTGTTCTGGTTCATCCAGTTAACCCAAGAAGAGCTTTCGCCTTGGTTCGGAGAGCCGTTACCGTCGGCGCTAACAGTACCCCATTCCGTAGCGAACACAGGAACACCGGCGGACATGGCCTCGCTGGCACGCTTTGAGTAATCTCCGCTAGCCGAGTGTGTTGCAGCATAGAAGTGGAGCGTGCAACCGAAGTTTTTCTTGCTATCCTGAATGCCCGCCTTAGCGCACTGTTCCGGATGGCTGGACCATTCGGGGCTGCCCACGAGCACGAGGTTGTCGGAATGCTTACGAATAGCGGCAATCACGGAGTTTGCGTGAGAAGCGACAGTACCCATGTCGGCACCGACTGGTTCGTTCCACACTTCGAAAATCACGTTGTTGTATTCACCATATTCCTTAGCGGCATATTCGAAGAACTTCACGGCATCGCTCGTGCTACCGTTTGAACTTTCGATGTGCCAGTCGATAATCACGTAAATGTCGTTTTCGATAGCGGCGTTCACGACGTTCTTGAGGTAGCCCTTCTGCAAAGTTTCACCCTGGGCGCTACTCAAGTAGCCACGGCCCTGGTCTTCGAATTTTTCCTTGGTGACACCCATAGCAAAGCGAATGACTTCAATATTCATTTGCTTCACCATTGCGTTCACAGCCTTTTCAGAATAGAAAACTGTAGAGCTATCAGCGCCCGAGCTCCAGAAAAGGCTCATGCCCTTAACCTGGACAGCCTTGTTGGAGTAATCCGAGCAAGAACCGGAAAGCTTGCCGCCGTTTGCCTTAAGTTCACCGTACGTGCTTACAGGGCCGACACGGCTAGCACTTACTGCCATAGCAGACGTTACGGCAGCGCACATAAGAAATGCGAAGATCTTTTTCATAAACATCCTTTTGGGTTCACCCAATCTCCGCAACCATATAATCCCAGATAAAAAATAGATAATATGCGGAGAAATAATTGTAATTTATTTAGATACATTCGACAAGGTGCCAAAAATCACAGATATAATTACAAAACTTTACAATAAAAGGTAATCCCCGCACGGCGGCGGGGACGACAAAACGAGGTTAATTCTTTACGATTTTCATGGTACTCGTGCCAGAACCAGTCGAGAAGCGGACTATGTAGATTCCGGCGCGGAGGGCAGACAAATTGAGCACGTGGACACCCCCCATTTTTTTGAGGGCTGGGATATCGATTCGGCGGCCATTGATACCAATTATTTTCAATTTCGTCACGCGGTCTGTCCCCAAAATCAAGTTCGCAGAACGGGAATCGTAATAGACATCCCCCATCGGGTACGCAAATTCGACAAGTCCCTGTTGTTTTCCACTAGAAGAGGAGGGTTCAACGACCTTGGAACTAGGACTGTTACTGGATCCTTCGCTCGATGAGCTCAGAATGACGGAGGAAGAAGAGCTTTGGATGACGACGCTGGAGGAAGATGAAGAATACTCCATCACTTCCCCATTGCCGCCCTTGTAGGCCTTGAGCGCGTCCTGGAGTTTTTTGTTCACGGAAGCGGATGTATCATCGACAGCATTATCGAAAGTCCACTTGAAATCGCCACCTTGCAAACGGCCCGCATAGGCAACGACGTTCGCCTTTGCCGTAGCAGGGTCATCTGCCGTGTAGCTGTACATGACGGACTTATCGGTATCGAAGTTGTTATAGGTATTTGCGCCTGCATAGGACTTGACCGTCGCAGGGACTTTTGCATCGCGACTTTCCACCACGTAAGCGTCAAAATCGGCCTTTGTATCGATGTCGCCCACGGCAGTTTCCTTGCCCTTGAGCATGTATTTGCCTGCACCGTACGGGATGAACGTGTAGGAACCTTCCATGTGGTTGTTGTAAGCCTTGATAGTTCCGCCATCTTCGTCGCTGAACGTACCGTAATTTTTCGGGTCACGCTTGGTGCCGCCGGCATAAACGTCCGTTCCCTGCATCGAAGTCATCATCGGGTATTTGCAGTTGCGGAAATAGTTCGCTTCCATGAACACGGAAGAACCGAGCGTGGAGCCTGCGCCGTACTTGGCATTGCCATCGTAGTAGTTATTATAGACGTGGGCGCTGTAGAAACGAATACGCGGGTGGCGGGAATCGGAATGGTCGTACCAGTTGTGGTGATATGTGATATAGAGACCTTCGGTCGTGCCTTCGGAAAGGCCCAAAAGGTTCGACTTGCCGTTATCCCAGAAGTGGTTGTAACTGAACGTCACGTAAGTCGATTTTTTGCAATCCAGGGCGCCATCGCCTTTGGCTTGATCCTTGTCGCTACCGGCAAGGCCGTAGAAAAAGTCGCAGTTGTGCACCCAGATGTACTTGTTGTCTTGCTGGAGGCTGATGTTGTCGCCCTCGTCGGAGCTGACGTTCATGACGCCAAGGTTCCTGATTTCGACATCCTGAGCGCCCTTGATGCGGATGCCCCAGCCATTTGCCGTTGCGTCGTTGCCGATGCCTTCGATTGTCAGCGAAGGGCCTTCTTTTTTGCCCATATCCACGACGATATCGCCCTTGTCATTTGCCTCGGGCGTGGTCACGTTGCCAAGGATACGGATGGCAAGCGGACGCGTATCGTAGCCTTTTTTGTAGATGTTCAAGATGTTCTGGAGGCCGGTGCAAGATTCAACACTCCCCTTGCTATCCTTGATTACATCGAGCTTGACCGTATTTTTTGAAGATTCCGAAATATAAAGGACTACGGCGTCTTTCTTGAGCGTGCCGTCGGTGTTATAGGCTCCCGGAACATGGCCGTTGCTGAACGCAAAACCGCTACGGTCGTGCGCCTTGACTTCGAGCGACTTGGAAGTCGCCGATGCACCTTCTTTGCCGCCTTTGACAGAAGATACCTTGAGCGTGTAGGAACCCGCCTTGAGGCCGACTACATCGACACGGAACTTGGAACCGTACTTGCGGACGAGCGAATCATCGACCTTGACATCCTTGAGGCCGGCTCCCGAATAATAGACGTTATAGCTGTCGGAACCGTCTGACGCCCACTCGGCATAAGCCGATTCCAATGCGCCAGAGGCATTTTGAAGAGAAACTTGAGCACTTGCGGAGGCAAAAAAGCCCGCAATGACTAGAACTGAAGCCAGTCGTTTCATAAAACATCCCATTTTTTAAAGCTCCTTGAGCCCCACACCACTAAAAAATATATAGTACAGTGTGTTTTTCATCAACATTTTTCCATAAAAAAACTCAAAAAAATAATACTATTGACATAAAGAGGCCGTATTCAGCGAATATGAATTTTATTTTTCATGAAAAATTTCCATAAAATTTTATATTGTGTTCGCAATACGTGTGGATGGGAAACCTTTAGAGGATGAGTATGTTAAAAAAGACTTTTTTGGCAAGCCTCGCTATTTGTGGATTAGCATTCACGGATAGCTTCGCTTTGAGCGACGACGATTTCATCGAAGCAGCCTGGATGACCACGCGATTCTACGGAGCCCAGCGTTCCGGCCAAGGACCGAACTGGGTTCTCGACGGGACAAACAACCCGACCAGTTTCACTAATGAAAAATATAACGGCAAGGATGTTAGCGGCGGTTGGTTCGACTGCGGCGACCACGTGATGTACGGCCAGACTCAAGGTTTCGCTTCCTACGTTCTGGCACTCAGCTTCGCCGAATTCACCAAGGGATTCTACGATCTTTATACCGGTGACTACACGGACTACAAGGCCAGCAAGGACTACACACGCAAGGGCGGTAAGCCAAACGACATCCGTGACCTCCTCGAAGAACTCCGCTACGAAGCGGACTTCTGGGTCAAAGCCGCCATTGACGAGAACAACTTCGTGACCGTGAAAGGCAACGGCAACCAGGACCACAACAAATGGGTAACCGCCGGTGCAATGACCAAACTCGGAACGGGTGACGGCGGCGAACCTCGCGAAATCAAAGGTAATGCAGATGACGCCTACACGCCGGGCATGGCTGCCGCAATGCTTGCTGTCATGGCACGCATCGACCCCGATGAATCCGCTCGCGAAAAATACTTGAAAGCCGCAAAAACAGCTTTTGCATACTCCAAGAAACATAAGGGTGTCACAAATTCCCAAGGATTCTACGAAAGCAGCTGGTGGCAAAACATTTGGGAAGACGGTCCGTGCCTTGCAGCCATGGAACTTTTCCGTACGACAAGAGATTCCTCTTACGTGACCGAAGCGAAAAAGTTCTACGAAAAGATTGACTTCGAAAAGAACAGCTATTCCCGCATGAGCTATTCTGACGCAAGCCCGATTACTTACGTCTTGGGTGATTTCTATTTCAAATGGCACCCGCAGGGCGACCTCGCCGGCTCCCAGACCTACCTCGACCACATATATGCTGAAAACGTCGATAGCAAGGGCATTTACAACAAGGACATCAAGGACGCAGGGTTCCCCACACGTTCTCCGTCCGGCGGCGCGTTCATGTACGCCCTTTACGCCAAGTTCTCAAAAGACGATTCCTATGACAAGGACATCGAAAAGAACATCGCCTTCCTCCTTGGCGACAATAACGACAAAAAATCCTACGTCGTCGGTTTCACCCGCAACGGCGCCAAGGCCCCCACGAGACCGCATCACCGCGGCTACTACGGCAATGAAGATCCGGGTCGCGATGTCAACGGCGCTCCGAACCCACCAGAAAAGAACAAGCTTTTGGGAGGCATGATTGCCGGAAACTTCAATAGCGGAAACCATGACGGAAACGTCTCCAACTGGCAAGTGAACGAAGTCTGCGTCGATATCAACGCTCCGCTCGTCGGCGCCCTCGGCTACATCTTGAGCAAGCGTGCCCCGGTCGATAGCATCGGCAGTGACGTAGAAGATATTGACGAAAAGATAAAGAGAGAAGAAGAGGAAAAGAAGAAGAAAGAAGAAGAAGAAAAGAAGAAAAAGGAACAAGAAGGCATTGTTCCCGGCCGTCTCTTCAGCGCTAATGCTTTCGACCTTGTCCGCAATCCCTCTTTCGTCACAATCAGCAACGCGAACAAGACTCCGTTCAAGGTCCAGGTGTTCGGCCTCAACGGCAAGATGGAACAGGAAATTCTTAGCGATGGCCACAGCCTGAACGTGAAATTCCAGAACAAGGGTCTGAAGATTATCAAGGTCTCGTCCAAGAATGCCACCCAGAAGTTCCAGGTGAACGGAATTTAATCGAAATTAAATTGTAGAAAGAGCCTTCGCAGATGCGAGGGCTTTTTTGTTTATTGTTTAATGCGCGAAATCGCTTCTTTAAACTGCGCAGGATCTTGCAACAAACTCATGACCACCCAGCCGTCTTCGTCAAAATCGAAGAAGAAGCCCGGCTGCACAAGCACGTGCTTTTCGCGGAGCAAGCGGAGCGTGAGTTCTTCGTCGTCTTCACCGAGGCGTACAACGGCATACCAGCCGCCGAGAACTTCGGGGCAGTATTTGGACGGGAACGCTTCGCGAAGCGTTTGCCAGTTTGTCAGAAGTCGTTCGCGGACGCGCGATTCGTAATCAGTGGTGTGTTTAAGCAGAGAGGCGCCGAGCGCCTGCGCGGGAGCCGAGACGCTCAAGTAGGCATCTTCGACGAATTCGAGAGCTGCGCGAATTTCTTCAAAACGTTCACGCGGGGCGTAGAACGCCATCCAGCCGAGTTTGAGTTGCGGCGAGCCCACGGCTTTGCTGAGGCCGTTCAGCCAGAAAATCGGGCACTTCGGGCCGTCTTCCGGGAGGTTGATAAAGTCACCTCCGCCTGCATCCCAGAGGGACGGATGACAAGAGTCAAAAACATATTGCCAAGTGCGTGAGACTTTATCCGAGAACGCATAATCGCCGAAGACTTCATCAACGACGAGAATCATGTTGTTCTCTTCGCAGAATCGGACTGCTGCGTTCCATTCTTCACGCGAGACGCAGTGACCGGTCGGATTATGCGGAGAAACGAGCAGCAGAATTTTTGCATGCTCCGGGGCGGCGAGCAAGCTGTCGGAATCCAGAACAAAACGGAAGGAAGATTTTACTGGATTCTTCGCTCCGCTCAGAATGACGCTGTTTTTTGCAGCAGATTTGTCATTGCGAGAGTGCGCAGCACCCGAAGCAATCTCACGTTTCAGTTTTAAAAAGTACGGAGCGCATTCAAGATGTTCGAGCTGCGCAAGCGTATCAAGCAGTGGATAGCCGGGCATCGGCGTCAGAATCACATCGCCCGGATCGCAGAACGTCTTGAACAAAACGGAATAGGCTTCGCTCGTGCTTGCGGTAAGGATTATCTGCCCTGCGGTAAAATTGCCACCGCGTTCGCGATAATACCCCACCACCGCCTCGCGAGCCGATTTCCAACCAGCAGCATCTGGATTCCAGTTGCCAAAATCTTTGCGACCTTCATCGACAGCTGTATCCAAGTCTACCGGTAAGCCAGCCTTTACAGGCGAACTTACCGTCATGTCGATAAACGGAGCAGATTCAGCTTTCGCAAGTTCCAGTTCAGCAAAGAACGGCGACGGAGAAAGATCTTTAGGCAAGCGGGACGAGAGCATGATAATTCGAAATTAGGAATTATGAATTATTGTTCCACTCAAAAGCTTTGAATTACTTTTTGCGCTTTTTGATAAAACTGGCAAGCCCGACGGCAATCAAGATGCCCGCAGGCAGCACGATAGCAATCGTGAGGAGAATCAGTTTTTGAACATCGCTCAAGCCCTTGAGCGATTGTTTGAAATTCTTGAGGCGAGCTCGCAAACCAGGCTTTGCTTTTGCGGCGGCTTCATCTTCAGTAAGCGTACCGTCTGCCAGATCTTCGGATCCGGCAAACGGTTTAAAACCGGGAACCAGCGCGAACAACTTAGACGCCGAATCCTTGACGGGTCCAACAAAGCGGTCCACATTCGAGTGCACCTTGCCGTAAACTTTTTTGAAAGGGCGTTTCAGTTGTTCTAACATATTTTCTCCGTTTTTCAAGAAGGAGGTTCCCGCTTACTTCGACTGCGCTCAGCACAGGCTCCGGCGGGAATGACACTTCCTTGTTTACTTCTTATACAGCAAGTTCACACCGCCGAAGAGGGCACGCATGTTCGCCTTGAGCGTATCGCTAGAGACTCCACGGCCTTCGACTTCTTCGCCATTTGCCTTCAAGACGATGCGGCTTAAGCCACGGCCGGCCCACAACTTGTCCTTTTCAGGCACGACAAGCTGGCGGTACTTCACAAGTTCCACCGGCATGCCGATTTCACGCATGAGCATGAGGGCAGCCTCGATGGGGCCTTCTGCCGTCACGGACTTCACAAGGGCTTCGCCATCCTTCTTGAAGTGGAAAATGAAGCGGTTCTCGTCCGGGATAACCTCGATGTTGTTGAACACCAGGCGACCGTTCACGTTCACACGTTGTTCACGGAACACATCGAGCACGCGTTCGGCGCTGAGTTCGCCTTCCTTTTCGCTCAACTGCTTGAGAATGGGCTGCAGTAAGGATGCTTCTTGCAAAGTCATCTTGTAACCAAACTTCGTGATGATTTCATACACGGCGGTGCGGCCGCTCTGGCTCGTGAAGCTGAGCGTATCGTTCTGGTTACGGCCGATGATGGAGTAATCAATCGGACGGTAAGCGCCCTTCTTCATGTCCTTCGTCTTGGAAGCGCCGTCCTGATGGATGCCGCTGCGGTGGACGATGGCTTCGGTTCCGATGAGCGGAGCACGGATGTATATAGGCACGCCGCTCCAATGGCTGATGAGAATGGCGGTTTCGTAAATGCGTTCCAGATGCAGCCCCGTTTCGACGCCGGAGTTGTGCAGGCCAATCGCGACTTCATAGAAGTTCGTGTTGCCGCAACGTTCACCGAGGCCGTTCAATGCGACTTCCAGCTGCGTTGCACCGACAAAGAAACTTTCGACGGTCGCCGCGGTCGCCATGCCGAGATCGTTGTGGCAGTGCACAGAAATCGTGATGTCCTTCGGCAGAGCTTCATAGACCTGCTTGACCTGATCGACATAGAGCTTCGGGCGGTAGCGTTCCACCGTGTTCGGCAGGTTGATCGTCGTTGCACCGGCTTCGACAACAGCCTTCAGAACGTCAATCACAAAATCCATATTTTGGAGGCAGTCGCCAAAATGCTCGGCACTGAACTCCACATCGCCCTTGTCGCCGACGAGCGACTTGGCGAGCTTGACACAACGCACGGCACGTTCCTTCACTTGTTCAGGAGTCATGCGCAGCACGTTTTCCATCGAGAGCGGG